>WLWD01001525.1_pt1 | contig 150572 bp, 104 predicted proteins | sample 6712731 | NCBI WGS metagenome assembly WLWD01 (sample SAMN12718690, study PRJNA576275) | sponge metagenome | isolation source: marine sponge | host: Mycale hentscheli | place: New Zealand: South Island, Marlborough, Capsize Point | collected 2014-11-01
GAGAGAGGTTAGTGATGATGGTCTAGTAACTGAATGAGAGAGAGGTTAGTGATGATGGTCTAGTAACTGAATGAGAGAGAGGTTAGTGATGATGGTCTAGTAACTGAATGAGAGAGGTTAGTGATGATGGTCTAGTAACTGAATGAGAGAGAGGTTAGTGATGTTGGTCTAGTATCAGAATGAGAGAGTTTAGTGATAATGAGAGAGGTTAGTGATGATGGTCTAGTAACTGAACGAGAGAGAGGTTAGTGATGTAGTGTTGGGCGGTTAACCGGTTTGACGATTAAATCGCGATTTTTTAAACCGTCGATTATTAATCGTTCTATTTTAAGCTAAATACGATTACCGCACGCGTGCGCCCCGCGCGTCCTCTCATTTTTGTGTACCTTGGAACCAGTCTTTCACCGCGAAGAAAATGTCTGCCATCAGTCTTTCACCGCGAAGAAAATGTCTGCCATACTAAGAGTTTCTGGTGCGTGCGTGGTAAAAAAGAAGAATACTAAAAGCAGTGTCTGGAAGGAATTCGGGATAAGAGCTACTGAAGATGGGAAAGTTATAGCAAGTGAACAAAATAGTCCGCTCTGTCTAACCTGTGGAAAAAGCGTACAAGCTAAGGGGAGCAACACAACGAATCTCTGGCAACACTTGAGAGAGCACCACCCTTCAGCATACGCCGAAATATCGTCTGAAAAGGCCAGTAAAAAGGATGGTGAGTGTAGCATGCAGTTAACTCTGGATAAATCTAATTCAAAAGCGAATATGTACCCCTCTACTAGCAATCAAGCTAAGGAACTTAATAAAGCTGTTGCTTATTTTATAGCCAAGGATACCTTCCCTATTGCTACAGTTAACAAGCCTGGGTTTAAACATTTAGTTTCAAAATTGAATCCAAGGTATGAAATACCAAGTAGGAAGCATTTTACTGATTTTGAAATACCAGCCTTGTATTCTTTGATTAAAGATAGCAAAGTGAAACCTGTCCTAGCACAAGCTGAATGTTATTCTGCCACAACAGACTTATGGACGAGTGGCTCTTGTGATCCTTACATAACATTTACTATTCATACAATCAGTGAAGATTGGAGTTTGGCTTCTTTCTGCTTAGAAACTGTTCCATTATATGAGGATCACACAGGACAAAATATAGCAGATGCAGTTCTGGACATTTTAGGAAACTGGAGTCTTAATAAAGAGAAGTTAGTAGCAGTGACCACTGACAATGGTTCTAATGTTGTTGTGGCATTTCGTAATATTGCTGTTTTGAGAGTGAGCTGTTTCGGCCATAATTTAGATTTGGTTATCAAAAAAATCCTTCGTTTACCACAGGTTCGGCAAGCATTAGCTCGTTGCCACTCTTTGGTTGAACTGTTTCATCGCAGTTGGAAAAAAGCTAGAGACTTGCGACAGAAACAAGAAGAATTGGGTCTTCCACAGCATAAACTCATGGGTGATGTCCCTACCCGATGGGGATCTACTTACAACATGATATCACGCATTCTTGAGCAGCAACAGGCAATAAGCGCAATAATGGCTGGAGAGAGAAAATATTGGAACAAGATGCCCACTGACATTGAGTTTACCACACTAGAAACTCTCTCCGATGTTCTTAAACCTTTGTCTGTTTTGACTGATGCTCTTGCTGGAGAAAAGCAGGTAACTGCTTCAGCTCTTATTCCAATCCTGAAACATGTCACTGATTGTTTGACCCCTGCTAGTGGTGAGAGTAGATTAATGAAGGAACTAAAGGACACAATTAGGTTAGATTTACAGAGTAGGTATGATAATAAAAGTTGTGTCTTTGAAACTCTTTCTGTAGCCTCTTTTCTGGATCCACGATTCAAACATCGACACCTGCAACTTAAAGAAGAAATAATTACAAGAATAACAAGCGAATGTATTGGATCATTTGTCTCTTCAGAAACGATCCAGGAAGAATCCCCACCACCTGCAAAAAAATTAAAGGGTTTAGCAGCAGTTCTCAGTCATATTGACACTCAGTCTACTCCAGGTACCAGCACTGTGCTGTCACCGAGTGAGAAAATAAACCTAGAGATTTCTTCCTACATGGACATTCCTACATTGGAAATGGATGCTGACCCTTTAGTCTGGTGGAAATTGGAGTGTTTACATTTCCCAAACTTGGCTGTGCTCGCCAGGAAGTATTTATCAATTTGTGGCACTAGTGTTCCTTCAGAACGAATGTTCAGCTTATCTGGCCACATCTGCAGCAACAGCCGCAATCGCTTATTGCCAGAAAATGTAAATAAATTGGTTTTTCTGGCCCGGAACATGTAACTCTTTGCTGATTTAAAGTCATTGCACAGTTTATTTGTTTGTTTGTTCGGTTAACACTGGACACTTCACAACTTTCATCATTATTGTCTAAGTTTTGTTTGTTAAAAAAAATCTCAAATTTTTTAAATAATCGCTATAATCGCAATATTAAGGGTTGGCAATAATCGTCCTTAACTATGCTAAAATCGCCCAACACTATAGTGATGATGGTCTAGTAACTGAATGAGAGAGGTTAGTGATGATGGTCTAGTAACTGAATGAGAGAGAGGTTAGTGATGATGGTCTAGTAACACAGAATAGAGAGGTTAGTAATGATGGTCTAGTAACAGAATGAGTTAGATATATCTACTATTACGTGTATGTATTGTTTAGAGCTAGATGTGTCTACTATTACGTGTATGTATTGTTTAGAGCTAGATGTGTCTACTATTACGTGTATGTATTGTTTAGAGCTAGATGTATCTACTATTACATGTATGTATTGTTTAGAGCTAGATGTGTCTACTATTACGTGTATGTATTGTTTAGAGCTAGATGTATCTACTATTACGTGTATGTATTGTTTAGAGCTAGATGTGTCTACTATTACATGTATGTATTGTTTAGAGCTAGATGTGTCTACTATTACGTGTATGTATTGTTTAGAGCTAGATGTATCTACTATTACATGTATGTATTGTTTAGAGCTAGATGTGTCTACTATTACGTGTATGTATTGTTTAGAGCTAGATGTGTCTACTATTACGTGTATGTATTGTTTAGAGCTAGATGTGTCTACTATTACGTGTATGTATTGTTTAGAGCTAGATGTGTCTACTATTACGTGTATGTATTGTTTAGAGCTAGATGTGTCTACTATTACGTGTATGTATTGTTTAGAGCTAGATGTGTCTACTATTGAAGCTATCTCCAAGATTAGACCAGATGATGAGGTACGTATGCCAATTTATCTCAATTGCTATAATTAGCAGCTGGTCAATAGTAGCACATGTGAAGATATTAGTGACACTTTTAATATGCAGGTATAATTTTGAGCGCATTACCCATAATATCGTAGTTATAATTAGTGGGTGTGGTCACCAAGGAAGTGTTAGCATTACTTGTAATATCGCAGTTATAATTAGTGGGTGTGGTCACCAAGGAAGTGTTAGCATTACTTGTAATATCGTAGTAATAATCAGTGGGTGTGACTAAAGAAGTGTTAGCATTACTTGTAATAACAGTTGTAATTAGTGGGTGTGGTCACCAATGACATGTTTGTGTATGTTCGTGAAGGATGTGGATTTGACTCATTGTCGGCTGAAGGAATGTCCTCAAATATTAGGGACGATGACTTGTATTAAAGTTTTATGTCTGAGACAAAATTTATTGAAAGATGTATCCATGGTGACTGGACGGACAACTCTGGTGGAATTAGATGTATATGACAACGAACTAAAGACCATTCCTGATTGCTCTAAGCTGCAGCAGTTGGAGTAAGTCACTGTATATATTGTTATATTCAGACACTCGGTGTGTACTCAAACTACACTAGGTATAGTATAGAATACTGCAGTGAAGGTATAGGTATATAGCATAGACTACTAATATGAAGCTATCTAGTATAGCATAGACTACTGCAGTGAAGCTATCTAGTATATGTAGACTACTGCAGTGAAGCTATCTAGTATAGCATAGAATACTGCGGTGAAGCTATCTAGTATAGCATAGAATACTGCAGTGAAGCTATCTAGTATAGCATAGAATACTGCAGTGAAGCTATCTAGTATAGCATAGTAGACTACAGTGTGAAGCTATCTAGTATAGCATAGAATACTGCGGTGAAGGTATCTAGTATAGCATAGACTACTGCAGTGAAGCTATCTAGTATAGCATAGAATACTGCAGTGAAGCTATCTAGTATAGCACTGCAGTGAATACTGCTAGTGAAGCTATCTAGTATAGCATAGAATACTGCGGTAGAAGCAGTGAAGCTATCTAGTATAGCATAGACTACTGCAGTGAAGCTATCTAGTATAGCATAGACTACTGCAGTGAAGCTAGCTAGTGAAGCTATCTAGTATAGCATAGAATACTACTGCATAGTGCAAGCTATCTAGTATAGCATAGAATACTGCAGTGAAGCTATCTAGTATAGCATAGACTACTGCAAGTGAAGCTATCTAAGCTATCTAGCATAGACTACTGCGGTGAAGGTATCTAGTATAGCATAGACTACTGCAGTGAAGCTATCTAGTATAGCATAGACTACTGCGGTGAAGGTATCTAGTATAGTATAGACTACTGCAGTGAAGCTATCTAGTATAGCATAGAATACGGCGGTGAAGCTATCTAGTATAGCATAGACTACTGCAGTGAAGCTATCTAGTATAGCATAGACTACTGCAGTGAAGCTATCTAGTATAGTATAGACTACTGCAGTGAAGGTATCTACTATAGTATAGACTACTGCAGTGAAGGTATCTAGTATAGCATAGACTACTGCAGTGAAGCTATCTAGTATAGCATAGACTACTGCGGTGAAGGTATCTAGTATAGTATAGACTACTGCAGTGAAGCTATCTAGTATAGCATAGAATACGGCGGTGAAGCTATCTAGTATAGCATAGACTACTGCAGTGAAGCTATCTAGTATAGCATAGACTACTGCAGTGAAGCTATCTAGTATAGCATAGACTACTGCAGTGAAGGTATCTACTATAGTATAGACTACTGCAGTGAAGGTATCTAGTATAGTATAGACTACTGCAGTGAAGCTATCTAGTATAGCATAGACTACTGCAGTGAAGCTATCTAGTATAGCATAGAATACTGCAGTGAAGCTATCTAGTATAGCATAGACTACTGCGGTGAAGCTATCTAGTATAGCATAGACTACTGCAGTGAAGCTATCTAGTATAGCATAGAATACTGCGGTGAAGCTATCTAGTATAGCATAGACTACTGCAGTGTAGGTATCTAGTATAGCATAGACTACTGTGGTGAAGCTATCTAGTATAGCATAGAATACTGCGGTGAAGCTATCTAGTATAGCATAGACTACTGCAGTGAAGGTATCTAGTATAGCATAGAATACTGCAGTGAAGCTATCTAGTATAGCATAGACTACTGCGGTGAAGCTATCTAGTATAGCATAGAATACTGCGGTGAAGCTATCTAGTATAGCATAGACTACTGCAGTGAAGCTATCTAGTATAGCATAGACTACTGCAGTGAAGCTATCTAGTATAGCATAGACTACTGCAGTGAAGCTATCTAGTATAGCATAGACTACTGCAGTGAAGCTATCTAGTATAGCATAGACTACTGCAGTGAAGGTATCTAGTATAGTTGTCCGACTCAGAGTGCTGTTCATTTTACTCACTATATTTATAGGTATTTGGATCTTTCCTTCAATAACATCAGTGAAATAGAGACTTTAGAGAGAGTTACTTCACTAAAAAAACTATTTCTGATTCAGAACAAAATCTCATCAATTACCAATCTGCACACTTTGGTTAATCTTACGATGTTAGAGCTGGGCTCCAACAGAATTAGGGTAAGTGTAGACTAGGGAACTAGGATCTAAGGTAGTAGCAGAACTAGGATTTAAGGTAGTAGCAGAACTAGGATCTTATAGGATCAGGTTATAATCTGACGGTGAGTATGATCCTGCTGGCAGAATAAGGATAAATGTAGAACTAGGATCTGACAGGATAAAAGATAATGGCAGAACTAGGATTGTGTAGGATAAGTATTAATGTAGAACTGTAATCTAGGACTGAATTACATTAATGATTGAGTTTGGGGAGTATTGTGGCTGGACTAAGATCCTACAAAATCCGAGCCAGTTTTACTTTTAATACAGGACAACACCTGGTTATATCTTGAGGAAAGACAGTATTAGAAGATAGAGTAATTGTTTGTATAGCTATTGACAGTACTAGAAATTTGGAGTAAGTTGGTTAAGTGAAAGATACAACTAGCTGCAAAGAAGGAGTGGTGACGGAGCTTATGTTCTGATGGAAGCTATTCATTTTATTTTTTCAACAAATTGTTTTATTTTTAGAATATATTTTTAACTTGTACCCTTACTTGTTGTTGTGTAGGTGATAGAAGGTCTGGATACTTTGGTGAACTTGGAAAGCCTGTTTTTAGGGAAAAACAAGATTACTAAATTGCAGGTGTGTACTTGTAATGCAATATAATACTTACAGTGTGTCCAGCTTAAGAGTAGAAAGTGTGGATTTTAAAAGTTATGCCTACTACACCAAATTAAGTACATTGAAACTTTATATAATATAGAACTAGTCTACAAAGTATGCAGACACTCATTTATATTTCCTCTTTGTCTGTATACAGATAAAAAATTCCCACTTTATGTATAGTATGTCCAAGTTGAGTTGGCGCGGTAAAAACCTTTAATAATTTTGAACGGAAGTAGCTATGGGGTTTGTACCATTAGAAAGCTCGTGCCAAAGCGGTCCAGAAAATTCCCTTTAAAAACTTCAGAGCCAGCGGGAAAGTGCAGTTCCAAAACTCAATAGAAAAGTCTATGGGAATAAATAAAACCACACGTTTCCCGCGCTACACGCGGCGAGATATAGTCACGCGCTCAAACTGGGCCAACCACGTGCGCAGTACCTCAGAGACAATTGTAAACAAAAAGCTGTCGTAGTTTGGGGACTTCATTTCTACCCTTCTGCTTGACATTCTGGTTCATTTTAGGCTCAGGACTTTGTTGCTATTCAAGGCTACTTATAAGAGCAAGCTACAATGTGAGGTGCGTTTGTAACAGGTTGTTTGTCCACTCAGACTTTCTTACCAGTTTAAATAGGGCCTATTTATTTAGAAACTCAGCCAATGTTTACTGACCAAGATAATAAGATATACAATTTATCATAAACTCTATATGCCACTATTATACTTTAGCTGTCCATTACTCCTCATATCTATATAGGTACAGTTCTCTGTGGTTATGGGGATGCTATTGACCACCCCCCAAATTCAACTGTTGCTTGTATCTACCACAATTTCATGTCATCATAAAATTATACAATATATACTGTATATGTCATTATAAAATTATATTAATTATGTCAATTTTTTTGTATAATAAAAAAAAGTTGAAATTTAACAAGTAGATTGAAAATATAGTAAAACTAGAGCACTGAAGTGCAAACCCTCAGCGCTAGTTAGCTAGTATGAAGTGATTTGCAACCTGGCTCACGTGACAAGCAAGTTTTTTAAGGGGAGGTTCCCATTACCGTAACGTACGATTGTAGGACTGAAATTCTACTTGCTTTTTCTTGAAAACTAAGTCAAAACTAACAATTCTGGCACATTAAAGGGACTTACTCTGTGAAGTGCTATAGTTTGATGTCGCTTTCAAAGCCTGGGTAGCCGTACTCTTCGAGATCCCTTGTTGACTGAATGAATGAATGAATGACCGGTTGACTACTATATACCCTCAGGCGCATGCGCACTGAGGGTTAACTAGAGCACTGAAGTGCAAACCCTCAGCGCTAGTTAGCTAGTATGATAAAGTGATTTGCAACCTGCAAGCTGGCTCACGTGACAAGCAAGTTTTTTAAGGGGCGGTTCCCATTACAATAACGTACGATTGTAGGACTGAAATTCTACTTGCTTTTTCTTGAAAACTAAGTCAAAACTAACAATTCTGGCACATTAAAGGGACTTACTCTGTGAAGTGCTATAGTTTGATGTCGCTTCCAAAGCCTGGGTAGCCGTACTCTTCGAGATCCCTTGTTGACTGAATGAATGAATGACTGACAGGTTGACTACTGTAACCCTCTGGCGCATGCGCGCTGAGGGTTAACTAGAGCACTGAAGTGCAAACCCTCAGCGCTAGTTAGCTAGTATGATAAAGAAAATAATAACAAAGGAAAAGTGTAGAAACAAAAAAGAGAAGCGGCATGAAGAGAGGCAGGAAAGAGAAAAAGACAATGAAGAGGGACAAAAGAAAGAGGAATGAACGAAAAAAGGTAGGAAGAAAAGAAAAAGAAAGAAGAAAGAAAGAAAAACAGTACACGAAAGAAAGAGGAAAAGAAAGGAAAAGGTAGGAAAGAAATAAAAACAGTAGGAAAATAAAGAAAAATAAGGCAAGAAGACAAAAGGAAAAAGAAAAAAAACAGGATGAAAAAAAAAGAAGCGTCAACAAGGTTCGAACCAGAGACTTCTAGGTTAGGTGTTTGCTCACTCGACAACTACGCAACGCAACACCTCACGCTGAATGCATGTAATTGTTAGCTATTTAAAAGTGATTTGCAACCTGCAAGCTGGCTCACGTGACAAGCAAGTTTTTGAAGGGGCGGTACCCATTACCGTAACGTACGATTGTAGGACTGAAATTCTACTCGCTTTTTCTTGAAAACTAAGTCAAAACTAACAGTTCTGGCACATTAAAGGGACTTACTCTGTGAAGTGCTATAGTTTGATGTCGCTTTCAAAGCCTGGGTAGCCGTACTCTTCGAGATCCCTTGTTGACTGAATGAATGAATGAATGAATGAATGAACTAGAGCACTGAAGTGCAAACCCTCAGCGCTTGTTAGCTAGTATGATAAAGAAAAATAAAAGTGTAGAAACAAAAAAAAAGAAAGAGAAGTGGCATGAAGAGAGGCAGGAAAGAGAAAAAGACAATGAAGAGGGACAAAAGAAAGAGGAAATGATAGGAAAAGGTAGGAAAGCAATAAAAACAGTAGGAAGAAAAAAATAAGGCAAGAAGAAAAAAAAACAAAAAAACAGGATGAAACAAAAAAATGAGCACCTACTTGGGTTCGAACCACAGACTTCTAGGTTAACTATTCGCTCACTCAACGACTATGCCACAGAACACCTCACGCTGAATCCATGTAATTGTTAGCTATTTAAAAGTGATTTGCAACCTGAAAGCTGGCTCACGTGACAAGCAGGTTTTTTAAGGGGCGGTTCCCATTACGGTAACGTACGATTGTAGGCTACTCGCTTTTTCTTGAAAACTAAGTCAAATCTAACAATTCTGGCACATTAAAGGGACTTACTCTGTGAAGTGCTATAGTTTGATGTCGCTTTCAAAGCCTGGGTAGCCGTACTCTTCGAGATCCGCTGTTGACTGAATGAATGAATGAATGAATGAACTAGAGCACTGAAGTGCAAACCCTCAGCGCTAGTTAGCTAGTATGATAAAGTGATTTGCAACCTGCAAGCTGGCTCACGTGACAAGCAAGTTTTTTAAGGGGCGGTTCCCATTACCGTAACGTACGATTGTAGGACTGAAATTCTACTCGCTTTTTCTTGAAAACGAAGTCAAAACTAACAGTTCTGGCACATTAAAGGGACTTACTCGGTGGAGTGCTATAGTTTGATGTCGCTTTCAAAGCCTGGGTAGCCGTACTCTTCGAGATCCCTTGTTGACTGAATGAATGAATGAATGAACTAAAGCACTGAAGTGCAAACCCTCAGCGCTAGTTAGCTAGTATGATGAAGAAAATAATAACAAAGGAAAAGTGTAGAAACAAAAAAAAGAAAGAAAAGTGGTATGAAGAGAGGCAGAAAAGAGAAAAAGACAATGAAGAGTGACAAAAGAAAGAGGAATGAATGAAAAAGGTAGGAAGGAAAGAAAAAGGAAGAAGAAAGCAAAAAAAACAGTACAGGAAAGAAAGAGGAAATGGAAGGAAAAGGTAGGAAAGAAATAAAAACAGTAGGAAGAGGAAAATATGGCAAGAAGACAAAAGGAAAAAAAAAACAGGATGAAAAAAAAAATGAAAAAAAAAGTGTCTACCAGGGTTCAAACCAGAGACTTTTAGGTTAGGTGTTTGCTCGCTCAACAACTACGCAACGCAACACCTCAAGCTGAATGTATGTAATTGTTAGCTATTTAAATGTGATTTGCACCTGCAAGCTGGCTCACGTGACAAGCAAGTTTTTTAAGGGGCGGTTCCCATTACCGTAACGTACGATTGTAGGACTGAAATTCTACTCGCTTTTTCTTGAAAACTAAGTCAAAACTAACAATTCGGCACATTAAGGGACTTACTATCTGTGAACACAAAAGTCGCCAAAGCAATATAAACCAAACCAGTAAAACACATAGAAAAAAAAATGTCGCTTTCAAAGCCTGGGTAGCCGTACTCTTCGAGATCCGCTGTTGACTGAATGAATGAATGAATGAACTAGAGCACTGAAGTGCAAACCCTCAGCGCTAGTTAGCTAGTATGATAAAGAAAAGGAAAAGTGTAGAAACAAAAAAAAAAGAAAGAGAAGTGGCATGAAGAGAGGCAGGAAAGAGAAAAAGACAATGAAGAGGGACAAAAGAAAGAGGAAATGAAAGGAAAAGGTAGGAAAGCAATAAAAACAGCAGGAAGCGATAAATAAGGCAAGAAGAAAAAAAAAAAAAAAAAAAAGAGGAAAAAAAAAATGAACATCTACCAATACTTCTAGGTTGCATTTCGCTCACTCAACAACTATGCCCGGGAACACCTCACTCTAAATTCATGTAGTTGTTTAGCTATTTAAAATTGATTGCAACCAACCTGAAAGGCTGGCTCACCTGACAGCAGTTTTTAAGGGTCTTTTTCCCATTACCCGTACTTACGATGTAGCTACTATCGCTTTTTCTTGAAAACTAAGTCAAAACTAACAATTCGGGCGACATTAAGGGACTTCTCTGTGAAGTGCTATAGTTTTTTGAATGTCACTTTCAAAGCCTTGGTAGCCTACTCGTCGAGATCCGCTGTTGCGAATAATAATGAATGCATGGAATGAATGACCGGTTGACTACTATATACCCTCAGGCGCATGCGCACTGAGGGTTAATGACGGGTTGACTACTATATACCCTCAGGCGCATGCGCACTGAGGGTTAATGACGGGTTGACTACTATATACCCTCAGGCGCATGCGCACTGAGGGTAAATGACCGGTTGACCACTACTATATACCCTCAGGCGCATGCGCACTGAGGGTTAATGACGGGTTGACTACTATATACCCTCAGGCGCATGCGCACTGAGGGTTAATGACGGGTTGACTACTATATACCCTCAGGCGCATGCGCACTGAGGGTTAACAAAGGAAAAGTGTAGAAACAAAAAAAAAGAAAGAGAAATGGCATGAAGAGAGGCAGGAAAGAGAAAAAGACAATGAAGAGGGACAAAAGAAAAAGGATTGAATGAAAAAAAGTAGGAAGAAAAGAGAAAAGAAGAAGAAAGAAAAGAAAAACAGTACAGGAAAGAAAGAGGAAATGAAAGGAAAAGGTAGGAAAGAAATAAAAACAGTAGGAAGAGGAAAATAAGGCAAGAAGACAAAAGAAAAAAAAAACGTAATGGAAAAAAAAATGATAAAAACAATCGTCTATCAGGGTTCAAACCAAAGACTTTTAGGCTAGGTATTTGCTCACTCAACAACTACGCAACGCAACACCTCACGCTGAATGTATGTAATTGTTAGCTATTTAAAAGTGATTTGCAACCTGCAAGCTGGCTCACGTGACAAGCAAGTTTTTTAAGGGGCGGTTCCCATTACCGTAACGTACGATTGTAGGACTGAAATTCGACTCGCTTTTTCTTGAAAAACTAAGTCAAAACTAACAATTTTGGCACATTAAAGGGACTTACTCTGTGAAGTGCTATAGTTTGATGTCGCTTTCAAAGCCTGGGTAGCCGTACTCTTCGAGATCCCCTGTTGACTGACGGAATGACCGACAGGATGACTACTGTAACCCTCTGGGCGCATGCGCGCTGAGGGTTAATGAATGACACACAGACAGAATGACTACTGTAACCCTCCGGGCGCATGCGCGCTGAGGGTTAATAACTGAGGGAGGAGTCGAAAGTAAAATAGGCGGAGTTATTGGACTCCGTAAAGGGGAAGAGTTTATTAGGAATCTAATCCGATAATTCTTCCCGGACATTTCTTATTAGTTGTTTCTTTACCCTACGGGAATATATTCCTGAGGGGAGTCAGTTACACTGGGCGCTTGCGGAGTTACCCGTTGAAATTACTTGCGAGGTGAGTGCCACTTGTATGTGGGTTAACCTTCTCTTGTGCGTGAAGGCATTAACTTCTACTGTGCCTTTCATTGCACCAGTTGCGTACGACTTGCTCAAGCTATAGATAACTAGCGTGAGCTACTCATAGGCGGATTTATAGTGATACTACCTTCCTAATAAATAATTCTTTTGGTCTTTGTAATAGCTAGCTAGTGTACAGTAACGATGGGGTACCCACCTTTATTGCTTCATTTTTAGGCAGGTATCGTTTATTTAAAGTAGCTAATGGTATTTAAAGTTTAACCGTTACTTAACTGTGCTTTGAAATAATTGTGCCTATGGCTTGGTCACCATTTGTGCTGAAGTACATTCTAGAGATACTGTAATTGAACTCAAGTCCTTTTTATCTAGACTAGCTACTTCCTATATTATTTTTTTCTAATAAACTCATCATTTCACATTTTTTTGTAACCTTTATTGATTAGAGCTATGAAGGTATTTTTAGTGATTGGGACAATTCTGTTATTTGTCAGGATTGCGTTCACAAATACATCTACTAGACTAACATTTCTTAAAGGAGTTAATCGATTCAATTATACAACTGGCCATACGGATTACTTTTTTTCCTGCAATGTGGTTGGTCATTTTCTGCAGTGGCAGTACAATTCTGAACCTCTCAGCGGCTTTGATATTAATAGTGAAGTGGGAAGTTCTTCTGTCAATGTGAGGAATACATTTGAATACACAGTAACACTCTTGTCATCTGAACCTGACAACAACAACAGCAATAAAGCTATGGACTCTATTATAGTAATATCATTTGGAGGAGCTGTGCCTTCAAATTTTCAAGTGACTTGCAGCAATGGTTTAATGTCTGATACTATATCTGCTGGAAATGTGACCAATGTGACAGCAACTTCAGTGGCACGTAGCACAACTGGAGATAAACTTGAGGCAGTACTGGACTATGTTGCTTCAGGTCTAATTGTGAGAAACACACTAACACACATCTTTGTCTGTGGAGTCAACTCTTCTTCACAGCTATTACAAGCCAACAGAGGTTCACCCCATTTATTTACATCAGATAATAACCTTGGAGAACATACAATTTTATCAGCAAGTAGTTATAAAATTGCTGAGCAAGGAATTTTAGTTGCTAAAACCCCTTATATAACATCAATACTAATTGTTGCTGATGATGCGGGAGCTGAAGTATCTTGTTCTTCTTATCAGAACGAGGTAGCAAGGCAGCTATCTCATTTGTCAATTAATCCCAAATTTGAAAGTACTACTATAAATAATTTTGCCACTACATCAAGACTGGAAACTGGAACGGAGCCAGAAGTCAGACAAACTCAATCAACAGAAGAAAAAAACACTGTTTCCACATTGTTGCTCAATACGGTATTGCCTTCCGATATTATCACTAGAAACAGCACCTCCACATACGGCATCATAGCAGCTATTACAGTTATAATACTAGTGTCTATCGCTTGTATAGTGATGGTGGTAATATGTTACAAGTTTTATAATGCAATAAAGAAAATGTAAGTGAAGTTTTTGTTCATGATTAAGTCTGTCTTAATATTTAGTTGTTATGGAGGGTACTTGGACATTAATTTTATATTTCAAAACTGTGTTTATACAGGGATAAAGTTATGCATGTGGAATCATTGCCAAAGTAAGTGTAATTTATGAGTTAGCATTATTTCCTTATTTAGATCCCCATTTTTTTGCAAGTGAGGGAAATTAATTACGCAAATATCATACTCCAGAGGCTATGATTCTAGTTAGTTTGGTGAAACGATGAAAAACTGTTAGTGTGTATGTTATGATGTCCATTATATTCTCTCCCATCAGATATGAAGTTAAACAAGGAAGTGACATTCAGAATGGCTGGCGGCATGTAATTAAGCAGTAATGGTGCAAGCTCTTGTTTGTATTAATTTATCTTTTTTTTCCCGATACTAACCATTAAGTGTTGGGATGCAATCTTTGTATAATAAAACAGATATGAAGTTCATATATCTGGGACAAACAATAGAAAAGTTTGTTGCGGGACTATAATACCCCAAAACATAACTTTTAATGCAGGGTATTTTTTTTCAGTTGTCATACTTTAATGCATGAAAGTTGCACCGTAGTGATACTTTGGCACTCTTTTGCAAATTCCAGAGTGATGAACAATGTATTCAATCGTTGTACATACAAATGACATAACATTTATGATTTGTTTTAGTAAACCATCCCAATCCCCATCATATGTATCATTCATCATTGAAAAGTAAGTTATTGTTTACATTATTTACACAATATGCATAGTCGTGCAAGTGGTTGTGATTTATACAAAAGTTTTGGTTATGACAAAAAATTACTTTACTAACACATTTTTGTATTATACAGAGATAAAGAGGATTGAGTACAAGAACAAGGATCATAGTTGTTGACGAAAGCAACTCGGATAATGCACATTTTCATTGGGAGTAAGGGGACTTTTTTTTACTATTGATAAGGATTTTTTTGTCTGATATTCAATATTTGTGTTCTTATAAGTTACGTTATTATTTCATCATTCTTTATTGTATCATTTCAAGTGTGTTTGTGTACCTTTTCGAAGTCATTATTCGTCTTCTCATTTCTGTAATTCAGTGTGTGTGTGTGTTTATTTTCCCTAATTTAAATATACTGTAGTTAATTTTACAGAATTTGAAGGGAATTTGCTTGCTAGAAAAATCACTTAAGCCTTTAATAAATAACCCAACACATAACAAATATCACTGCTCAAATGCAATACTTGTTGTGCAGACTGGCAGTTATTGTTAATCGTGAGCACTACGCAGTCCAATTGCCACCGTCACTTTTTAATTTTGACTGGAAGAACTGGCGTATGGTTTACCAGAGGTCAAAGCTCACTTTTGGTCATATTTTCCAAGCTTTATAATTCTCCAGCAAGTTATTCTGCGCCAATATATGCGCTTTTACCACCATTAGCAAAGCTTCCTAAGGAAGTAGGTATTTTGAATAACCTTTACAGGGCTACTGTGGCTTGTGTATGAACATTTTTGTATATATTTATCAATGCAGAGCAAAATACTCCCCCATACAACATTTAATGGTCAAAACTCAGTTCCCAGCATGTTTGCTTCATTTCATGAAGCCACGCAGCAACAACAGTATTTTATTCTTAATTATACCAAATTATGTATTGTTAGATGACCCTCAGCTAAGCCACTTTAGCACAATAACAAGCTGTTGTGAGGTGTCTTTGTGAATAGTTTTCTCATAAATATATTTCTGAGAATATATTATGAATTATTTTTATCATGAGAACATAATAGTATGATAATTACCAGATCCAGTTCTTGTGCCTGGAAACTTGTCTATAAAGATTCTTAATAATAATTGTAATAATAATAGTAATAATAATAATAATAATAATAACAATCTCCAACCAAAGTCCACTGGAAGGCAATGCATAAAAACAGCTCTGTACAGCTGCACTAGATATCCTGACTACTGGCCTAAGACTCAATTTTGTGTTGAATTTTGTCCTTAAGTGCACAAGAAAGTGGATAATAACTTAACTATCTGCCACAGCTGCATACCTGAATCTACCAGTTATCTATCATTGCATCTCTGGTTGTAATGTAGTATAGCTATCTGTACAGCATATCTATATGTGTGGTTACAATATAAATTTATCAGATAAACCCTCCTACAAACATTTCAAGTTTATCAAATATTTTCATATAAAATTTTAAAACAAGAACTATAATTCATGATTTTGATATTTTGAATTTTGCTACAATGATAGCTTAAGTCTGCTCCAGAGGTTTATTGATTCTACAGTGGATTCAGAACACCAAAGATGCAGGGAAACACAAGAGTATCTCCAATTTCCAGGCTGATCCATAACTTTGCACTGTAAACCAAAAGGTGTGTAGTTCACACCAAATCAAGCGTGAATCACTTGTAACAATAGTCACACCAAAATATGGTGTGATGCGCATACCTAATCTTTTGGGTGTGAAGTGCACACCAAATTTAGTGTGAATTCTCACCACAATCACTATGAACTCATACACTTACATTAATGCTGAATTATTCTAAGTTACATTGATTCTAGTAACACATATCAACATTTTTTTTCCAAAAAGAGATTGGTGTAATCCCAGATCTCATTAATCAGACGACTATAATCTTAGTCAACTCTCTTATCTAGCACTCAAGTGTACAAAACATTTATAAGGTATATTACAATGATAATATCATTGGTTTTTGCTGGCATATGAATATAATCAATGTTCGGTAAAGGGTCCATGTTATTCCATTGAGTGTGAATTTCAAACTAAGTGTGCATTCACACTCGGAAGAAAGTGTGAAGGACACACTATGCATAGGTGGTGGGCATTCACACCACCAGTTTGGTGTGAATTTGGTGGGTTTTCACGCTATAATTTTTACAGTGTGGAATATTAGTAGTACTGTAAAGTTCATAATAATAATACCTGGAAAATATAAAAAGAACGCAAGAGTGACTTATTAATGAATTAAAGACGATGTCATTGGCTAGATTTGGATGTTTTCATTCTTACTAATATAAATCTGAAAATGGCATGTGTTTTGTTTTCGAACAATTAACCTTTAAAAGTTGCTGTTAGTGTCCATTCTTGCGTCATTCATAACCATTACTGAAATCTCTGAACTTGAGCCTTAGGCGTCCTCCCATCCATTGTCGAAAACTGGAGCGCGCAGGAATTTCAATCCATTGAGCAATAGGAAGAGTAAGCTTGTAACTTTATGTCCAGGCCCGATAGTTTCTTTGCTACAAAGTCAGAAAGTTGCTTCTCCACTAAGGGTGGTCTGTACAGCTGTACTAGATCTATACAACTACTCACTTGTTAAGCATTTCCTGTAATAATGTTGGGAACTGCTTTTTGATTCTCTCTGTAGAGGACAATCACCAAGTTTCAAAAAACCCATTTCTATTAAGCAATACTGCTGGTAATTCCACTATGAGAAACTTCATTGCTAGTTTTTTACATACCTATAGCTATAAACTTCATACATTCTTTTGGTAGCAAATTGAGAGTTCAACAAGCGTAACCCCTCGTCACATGCAACACACCCTCGTCACATGAAACACCACTCGTCACATGCAACACATCCTCATCACATGCAACACACCCTCATCACATGCAACACACCCTCGTCACATGCAACATACCCTGGTCATCTGCAACACACCCTCGTCACATGCAACACCCCTCATCACATACAACACACCCTCGTCACATGCTAAAACATTTCTTTTTATTGGAACTAAGAAGCTTCTGAAGATGCTAATCCCATCATTAATTCCTTGCTAGAAAACTCTTTGACTCCTGTATTGAACACTCAGTTTTACAATTTTGACATACTAGCTAGTGTATAACCACTGTAACTGCCCCCCCCCCCTTACCCCACCCATTTCACATTTATTTGTTTGTGTTCGCGTGTGTGTGTGTGTGTGTGTACATGAAGCCCTCTAAGTATGTAGAGTATAGTGTTGGGTCAAAACAAAGCCTTTATGGCCATAGGATTAAATTCATGACTGGAGTAAACATATTCATGAGTGTCAATACTATGAATAAACACTGCCAGCTGTGTGTGTGGGTGCGTGTGTATGAAGTGTATAATGTACATGTTGACAGCATGTAATTTTATGAACACTTTGCCTATGACTGGAGCAGCCTAAATTACGTTTAAGGTGCTAGTGTTATGTTGTTCTTTTTGTTTTTGTTTTTTGCTAAGGGTTGGACATAAATGTACTGTAAAACTGCGTATTCTGCAGTCAATCGTAGTAATAGAACTAAATTACTTAATATAGTAACAGCTTATCTTATAGGCCTGCAGTTGTAATCAATCATTAACTAGTGCAGTGTGACCAAATTGCTAAATTGTTCCTGGTTTTATTCCAGTACATTCATCATGTAATGTGCTTGAGGTCTCCACTCAGACAGACTGAAATTTGTAATATTAACTAGTGGTGTGCTTGAGCACTAATGGCGAGCGAGCCTTAAACTACACTATTGTTAAATGATTGATTTTAACAACTAACACTCAAGATACTAAAATAAAGTCGAGTTTTTAAATTACGTATGTGGTAAAGGGGATTCAATGCTATAGTAACCGTTCCGCGCAACTGTTTGAATTGAAAAAGAAGCAACAAAATCAAGTCACGTTATTTAAAATTTTCTTTGTGACATTCTTTATAGTAGTTGTAATGCACAATACTTTCACACAACTGAACATACCTACGCAAGACTTAACTTCGTGGTTCGTCTAGTGGACAATGAATTTTCAAGTAAATGCTGTTGAGTAGGGCTTATAACTGTGACAAATAGCGACTAACTCGAATAGAAATGGAGCTCCCATAATACTGCTTTGCCAACCACGTTTTACTCATCAGTAAAACATTTGTAAACTAATGATTCACTTCAGTTTTACCTGTGTTGTACTGGACAGTAAATCCTAGTAGAACATGCAGTAAACTCTAAAACCGGACCAGTTGTGCACGAATGTTTTACGCATGTTTTACTACCTCTACACTGTCCAGTAAAACATGAGGTAAACTATAAGTATTCCAGTACACCATGAGGTAAAACATCCAGTACACTTCAAGTGTCACTCATGTTTTACCATACCTGTCCACCACTAGTAAACTCTAGCTCACTCAATAGTAAAACATACATAGCAGCACTGGTGTACTTGTGTTTTACTAGGTTTTACTACACTGTACAATCAGCATACTATACCATACTGTACCAGACAACGCCGCGCACCAATACACAAATTCTGGTTAGTAATAAAAAATATATTACATCAAAGGAAAAAAATGTACACAAAAATTTGGATGATAGTTTGATATCAAAACAAATAATATGTCAAAAAGTCTTGTACTCATCATCATTCTTGATCATTGTAGCCAACTTCCATTACTACTAGAAACATCAAAAAGCATACCCTGCAGCATAATGATAAAGTGGCAATAATTATTACTGAATTCAATTTGCATACTTCAAAATATACTGTAAGTAAATATTGCTAGAACATTAAGTGATAATCAAACAATTAAAGACATAATTTATGTAGAAAATGTGCTACGTGTCTTTCCCTCCCCACTACATATAGGTGAAGTGTGAGAGGTGTACATGAGTGTATTGTGTGAGACATTTGTATTGAGTGCTACATGAGATGCATGCTCAAGTACGTCACACTCTAATTATACTATAACATCATGCTACTATATCTAAATATTCATAGATTCTGATGGTCCCAAGCTCACCATTTGTGGATGAGATAGTACTGGTGAGTGACCTACTTAACTGTACCACATTACATGTCAGGAATAGAGGTGGTTAATTCTATCTTATATTCTTTAAAAACCCTATCCCATATTGGCACAGATCACAAGTCTAGCAACGAACATGGTTCAAGTACCAACTGATGTGGATCACAAGCCTAGCAGCCAATGAAAGCCTCTGCGACATTGTGAAACACAAAGGAACCTCAACCTACCATCGTGTACATATTCACAAGACTACAAGACATCTGCCATACTCTCTTCTTGAACACAAGTTTAAAACTTCACCCATAAGCTTTATTGTACTCCAAACCTACCTCCCTCCCTCCCAATAGATAAAACATGAATTCGCAGAAAATATCACCTCTATAGGAGAGCTATACAGCTAAAATATATTTTAGTCCTGGTTTCCTTCTTAGCTACAATTTCTTGTATTCCCTTTTCTCCCTTTCTTATGTGCCATTTTGTTTCTTAAAAAAGTATCAAAATTTTTCATTTTATGCCCAGTTTTCACGTAGACAGTCACAAATAGTATTAAAGTGCAAATACATGGAGACGATGCATTCAGTGCATTCCTATAAAATGTAACAGGTCGTCAAAATACCAATACATAGGTAGTACAGCATGCATATTGCTGTACAATCAAATGCCTATATATAGTGTAGCAGTATATTGCTGTAATACTTCAGTAATAATATCATACACATTGCTTTGGGATGAGCAAGTTTTTCACAAGTTTCACAGGTATTCTTTCACTTTAATACTTTTTTTTTTTTTAAAGGATTTAACATTTTACCATTAAATAGGTAACAATTTTTGCTCTTTGCATTGCGTCCAATATAATTCAGATGTATATCGTGGTACAATTGGTTAGGATATGACTGCTAGTATAGATAGTGCAGTGTATTGCTATAACTGGTAAAATATACGTGTTCAATTGAACAGCCACTAAATGTGACTGTCCATAGGAATCTAAGTATTGGCTGATGACTCCTTACCCATCAGCAACACACTGCTGCAATAAGTACTGACAAAGTTGATGACTCCTTACCTATCATCAATACACTGCTGCACTATTTTTTTGTTGATGACTCCTTACCCATCATCAATACACTGCTGCACTATTTAAGCATTGACATTGTTGATGACTCCTTACCCATCATCAATACACTGCTGCACTATTCAGAGGAGGTTGGTCGCGCGTCATTATGAGTCATCACTACGCCGAACGAGGGCGTGGAAAACGGTGCGTTTTGGAACCTTTTGGAACCTGCAATAGTTTACGTAGTTGTGCAGCGAATCATGGCTCAGAAGCACTCCAGAGGCTCTCCTACGTTCTTGACACCAACTCAACTGAGCAAGAGAACGCCTAGGAGATTTCTGCATGTTTCACAGCATGCAAAGAGAAGACTGAGGATGCCAGTGAGAAGTGAACCCATTGCAGTTGAGGTTGCTGATGACAGGTGAGCTTAGTTTGTAATATAAAACAATAAACTAGGCAACAGTTTTAATAAAGATATTCAACAGTACCACAGATACATCCAAGCATAATGCCTGGAGCATGGCTGAAATAAAAGCTCTTGTGCAGTATGTGCTGCAGTGCAAGGAGTTGGAGTGGCCAGCCCATCACAGAAGAATGGAATTTTGGAATTCTGCAGCAGTCTATATCAAAGAACATGCTGGCACTTTACATCAACGATCTGGTACAGTGATATATATGTTACATATTACTAATGTTGCATTTTACTTTAGAGTTTTTTTTTGTAATAGATACTTCATGCCGATATAAGGTGGTTAAATGGCTTAAAAAGAAATTTGATTCTCCCAAGACTGCTGAAGTTTTCTATTTTTCCACAGCTATGTCAGTAGGAGTGCAAACCAGCTATTCTAAAACATCTATGGCAGTTCAGACTGGGTGTAGTGGTGTTGATCTGGTTGATGTTGGAGTACAAACTGAACACAGTTGTAGCTATTTAGGTGCTCAAATTAACATGTTGGCAGCTACGAGGGAGTCGGAGAATGATCTACATGCAATGTCTGTTGCCTTTTCAAAGTATTGCAAGGAGAAATTAAATTCAGAATTAGGCGAAGATTTTCTTGAATTATCCGCTTCAGCAATGAGTAAGCTGAAAACTGGAAATAGGTCAAATGTACTCTATAATTTGGCCAAAGGAGTGGGTACTAATCGGATGGATGAATCTGAATCAAGATTCCCAGTGACTAGGATGCCCATGGGGCTTGTGGAATACACAACCAATTTCTTTGTAGCAGATGACCTCAATGCGGTATGTCTAGTGCTTCTAAATTTTACGAATGTTTAATTACAATTTTATTTTAGGTCCCCCATTGTCCTAAAGACTATAGATCATGGCTTCAAACTATGTACTGTAATTTTGGACAGAAGTGGGCAAAACTTCACCATGGACCAATGTGGAGTGTGGCTAGCTCATTTCATGTTTCACACGAACATGAAAGACACACAATGAAGGTAGATTTGCTTATAGAATTAATTTTATTGTTATTACTTATATGTATTTGATATGAAGCTTTGATACTTTGATATCTATTTTTGTTTTCAAGATTATTCATTAATACAGATCACATTAAGTATTTTGGCAGAAAGAATACATACCCTTTCCACATGGAGGTTTTTTCCAATTTTTGTCCAGTCCACACTCTATTGTTTCATTGTAATCCATTGAGTTTCTTAAGTTGCACTCCACGAAAGCTAAAGTACTTCCAGTTTGATTTATGACATATTTTAGAGTGTGTATGATATTAGAATTCATGATCACACTGCAACTTCCTATCAGTTATAATATTGATAATTATAAAATGAATAATAAATGTATATCAAATTTTGTACCTATTTTGAAGGATCTACTTATGTATGACTTATTCCCCAATGATATTGTTACATTATATTCCACATTGTCATGTAAACTCAAATAGGTAGATGGTACATGAGTACTTCTCTCACTGTGGCCATCAGCTGGAGTAGGACTGATTGACACAAAATAACTACCACTTTTAACATCCACAAATTCCCATGTCATCACAAAATAGTTGATGTCATTCAGTCGTCCACTTGGAACCAGTATTGCATAAGAGAATGTAGAAGCTAAATATATTTATAACATCAACACATATAACGAGAAAAAAATTTAAACTAACTAAGAGCAGGACACTTCACATCAGTTGACCATCCATTTGCAGTACAATAGGTTTGATACTGTATTGAAGATGTGTAACAATGCTGGTATATCATCCATAAACCATACTTGTTTATAATGTAACTTCTATTTTGCATAGAATTTTCTACATTTCTGTCAAATAAGCATGAACCTACACACATTTACCAGTATAATTATTTAAAAAATTATTGGAATAATTGATGTTATTTCTAAAATATAAAAAAAAATTTTTTGTAGTATGTTGAAAAGTGTCCATTGACAACCATAACAAAATTGTAAATTACTGTAAAATGTGTTGATAAATATAATAAACACAGGTACGTTTTAATGAGAAGTGATAACTAATGTAAGTATTGCCTTGTCTCTTTTTTTATGCTCAACAATAAACGATTTTGGGATTTTTTAACCCAAACTGCTTGATTAAGAGCCCAACTTCTCCGCTATGATTGAGATATGACAACCAATATACCACTAACATTTCTATCTAAATATTGACTTTATTAAGGAGCAATGCTACAGTTTAAAGACCACTTTATTGTTAATTAGCACTAGTCCAAACAAATTTTTAGCTTGAATAGAAAGATTGAATACTGTCACTGCAGTAAACTGTAGTGAATAAACCTACTACTATCAAAAAGTATTGTTCTATCTTTTACGACCTTGTTAGATTATTTTGGATTAAAACTGTGTAGCAGAAGTATGAGAGTCAATCTCCCTCGGACACAGCCAGTCTCCCTGGACACTCAGCCTCAGAAGTCTCACTCGACTTAGCAGTCTCCTCGACTCAGCCAGTCTCGACTCAGCAGTCTCACTCGACTCAGCCTCAGAAGTCTCACTCGACTCAGCAGTCTAACTTGCCTCAGCAGTCTCCTCAACTCAGCAGTCTCACTCAATTCAGCAGTCTCATTTGATTCAGCAGTCTCACTCGACCCGGCAGTCTCCCACGACCCGGCAGTCTCCCACAACTCGGCAGTCTCCCACGACCCGGCAGTCTCTCTCGACTCGGCAATCTTCCTCGACTCAGCAGTCTACCTCGGACTCAGCAGTTTTCCTCGCATTCAACAGTTCTGGGGGGAGCTCTGTGGCAGACTCAGAGATGACAAGCTAATGAACACACAACACACTCATCCACTCGTCATTCCATCATAGCTATAACATACAACACAACATTCCGAACTATCCATTAGTAGTTCACACACACACACACATTCAGTATATATATCACTCATTTATGTAAGAAGTCTAGAGTCTTGCCATTATCAAAGTGAAAGACCAGAACTGCTACATTTGTTGACCTCAACGCGTGTCATGGACGTTTCTGGGACCATGGACAAAGCCAACGTTGTTAGTCTTAAACTTTCCACCTTCTAGAACACATAACCAGAAGTATGGTTCAAGCAAGCCGAAGCACAATTTGCAATCCGTAACATTACAGTGGACAACACTAAATATGCCTACTGCAGCCTTGGACCAAGACACAGCAAGTCGAGTTCTTGATTTGTTGAGCAACCCTCCAGAGGAGTCGAAGTACGACGCTATCAAAGCCCGCTTCTTCCAGACGTACGGTCTGTCCCGCAAATTTCGTGTGAACCGTCTCCTTCTGATGGACGAGTTAGGAGACCGGAGACCATCGGCCCTCATGGACGAAATGTTGTCTTTTTTAGATGGTCACACACCTTGATTGCTTTTCGAGCAACTTTTCCTGAACAGAATGCCAGACCCCATCCGTCTTCAGCTCGCGGAAGTTGACTTTACCGACTCGCGCAAAGTTGCGGAAAAGGAAGACCAATTATGGCTATCTATGGGTTTTTCTTCGACTCCTGCCATCCACCGAGCGAATTATCGTTATCCTACTTCGAGTGAAGAAGAAGGACGACTCAGCCAGTCTTCCTCGGACTCAGTCAGTCTCCCTCGGACACAGCCAGTCTCCCTGGACTCAGCCTCAGAAGTCTCACTTGACTCAGCAGTCTCCTCGACTCAGCCAGTCTCCTCGACTCAGCCAGGCTCACTCGACTCAGCCAGTCTCCTCGACTCAGCCAGTCTCCTCGATTCCGCCAGTCTCGACTCAGCAGTCTCACTCGACTCAGAAGTCTCATTCGACTCAGCCAGTCTACTCAACTCAGCAGTCTCACTCGGCCCGGCAGTCTCCCACGACCCGGCAGCCTCCCTCGACTCGGCAGTCTTCCTCAGACACAGCAGTTTTCCTCGCATTCAGCAGTTCTGGTGGGGAGCTCTGTGGTAGACTCAGAGATGACAAACTAATGAACACACAACACACTCATCCACTCATCATTCCATCATAGCTATAACATACAACACAACATTCCGAACTATCCATTAGTAGTTCACGCACACACACATTCAGTATATATAGCACTCATTCATGTAAGATGTCTAGAGTCTTGCCATTATCAAAGTGAAAGACCAGAACTGCTACACTCACATGTTTAGCATCCAGCCATGACAACTGCGGGTAATTACTACAATTACTATTCAAATAATAATATAGTAATACTGAAAAATCACTAACCTATGTTGAATTCTGCAAGTATTCCATCACATGATGTAATTGAAATGATAAGACTTCTGTTGGTTAACATTAGTTTTATTGCAGTGTTATTAACTAATGTATAATTGATTATGTTAGCAGTGTAGTTAGCCACTGGAACTCCCCAATTTATTAAGAGTAAATTGTTTTCTCGAGTAACCATTCTGATTGAAGAGACTTCATTACCTAAACGAAAAATTGTTATGAAATTGATTTCCTAAAATTTTCATTATCAAATGCACTCGATTTTCCTAAAATTTTCATTGTCAAATGCACTAGCCTTGTGAATTAACATCTGTATTAATAGGCATATGCAGATAGCTACCTACCTTTATATATATAGTGCGTTATTTCATCATTACAATCTATTTCAGTTTGGTTGAGATGGGCAGAATTCTTGAAGGTAACTTTAGTAACACTGTAACTAGCATTATTAAACTCTGCCACTCCAATAAACTTGACTGATCCAGGTCCAGCTCTAGTTTGAGTTGCAGGAAAATACAGTCCAAAGCTGAATAATATTTTTGATCCTATTCCAGGAAATGTAATTCCCCAGTTGGAAAGTCCTGCATTGTTACTACAGATGTATACCGCGTTGCAATCGGGAAATCTGGTCAGAGTAGCAAATCCTAAGAAGAAAAAATATGAACTGTTAAATTTGGCAGAGAAGTAGTAAAATTGTCACCTAAGGAAAACAAATTTAAGCTAACTATCATTAAAAACATTTCTTTGGTACTATTTTCTGGTCAAACAATTGCAGATGCGACTTAGAGCCTACCGAGTAAGCAGATAAATTAACATCACCGTAATATGAAACGACAACCCCATCAATGTAGCTATTACATAACGTTACGTTATCCATTCAGGCTGCGCGTGCACGCGTTTATAATCACAGTACACCCCGGACTCGAGATTACTGAAGAATGAAGCACCAAAGGTGCGAACCCTCAGCGCTATTAAACACTACCTAGCTATTACAATATAATCTCCTTCCAAAAGAACAAGCAATCTGCTAGCTATGTTTAATGAGGCATCAGTATAGCTCGAGCTATGATGATTGTAGCTGAACCACTATCTGAAATTTCATTGTCTGCATCAAAAGTGTCTATTACTGTGGATATCGTTCCAAGGGCCTATGATGGAATAAGGGCACCTAGGACATTTATTTACTGCCGAAGGTATGATGATTGTAGTAGTCTCTACACATATTTTAAGCATGGGCTAAAAGAGAAATTCACATACCCCACTGGAGCTCCTGCCCTATCAAAATTCAGATTGGTAGAAATGTTCTGTGGATGCACTGATTTAGAGGTGAAGAACCAGATCATCACATCATTTGGGTCAGAATCCCAACTACGTATAGCCACAAGCGAGGAGGGAAACTTGTATGCGAGACTATGTGCAGATGAAACTTATTATTTCAAACACAGACAATTATTTGTCAGTGTGGATCTTGTTCTGATAATCAAAATTCATTTGTTTTTTATAATCTTGTCAAGTTATTAATTACATCAAAATTTTACATGTCTCTGGATCCAATCAATAGTCATAGCTGAAGGTTTAGCATGCAGAATATTCCTTGGATTGGGAAAAGATGGGTAACACCTGCCAGTAATTTCAGTGAAAACAGACATATCCTGTAAATTTTTCACAATAATATTCATGTCAGCTCTTGAATTTGGCACCCTGCGAGCAGCTGAACCTTCGACCAATGCTGACCTTTATTGGTGAAGTCAGAAGTATTTTTTCCCCGAGTCTGTCAACCTTTTGGCCTTGACTGCTATAACAACTACCACAGTTCGTACCAGAGTGTCTGAAATACTTGGCCTACAGAATCTTATTGTTATTGCAATGTCACCTTGCAAACACTGTTGCATACGCCATAAGTAGATTTTACAACATAGATACTTTTGCACCGTTACTAGATCGGTTACATAAGAATGGAATAAGGGCACCTAGGACAATTACTTACTGTCGAAGGTATGATGATTGTAGCTGAACCACTATCTGAAATTTCATTGTCTGCATGAAAGTGTCTATTACTGTGGATATTGTTCCAAGGGCCTCTGCTACTTTCTGTATGTATATACCTAAAGATGAATTATCAATTCTAACATCATAATATAGAGCACTAAAATCTATTCTGTTTAGGACACCGTAAGAGTAGAAATAATGCAGAGATTCTGTCTGTCTGTCTGAACGCATGTGACGTCTTCGAACATTTTTATCTAAATTGTCACCACACAAATGAAACCCTCTGCATGCTAGTTTGACGTATTTTTCCTGTATTGGAAGGGATCTTTCCAATACTTCTGGTGGCCTTGCTACCTGCAATTCTTGAGACACAAGAGAATTCCGAGCCATGTTGTCAAGAGCAAAATCATCTGATGTGCAGCTCTATCATTACTAGAAGAGAATAATTCATCTATGTTAATATCATTCTCTTCTTGATCAGACATTTCTTCTTCAGAGTCAGACTCTGATTCAGTGTCCGATTCAGAAGAATCAAAGATGCAAAATGCTGCACTATTGAGTTCTGTTTCCTGTTTTTCTTGTGTTTCCTGCAGTTATGATAATATTAAAATTGTTTAAAAAAGTTTGTAGTCAGGATCTATCCAAGGGGAGAGGGGAAGGGGGACAATAATGTGTACTAAAATGGTCTCGGGGAAGTTTATGACAAAAATTGACGGTACCATTTTCCACTTGTTTGCAAAATACAAGACCTCGTTTAAATACAAATTTCTTGTACCACATGTAATTGAAAAGTAATTGTTGTAATTGTAGGCCCCTCATGAGTCTTAATTTTAATGATTACTTTTGCTAACTATGTAATTGGTAATTGTAATGATTGCATTGCTGATGTAATCGTAATAACACTGGCCCCTCCCTTTCTAAATTCTAACGTTGCTTACAGCCTCAACATCAGTAGTCAGAGATGGCAAGAGTGAGTCCCTCCATTCCCTGACAGGCTTGTCAAAATCCTTCCCCAAGTCATTCACCATCCTTATTGTTGTCCCGTGTGAAACTGTCAGGAATAATTTCTGCAATCTCTCATACACCTACTCAAACAGTAAAATTAACTGATTCATCATAAAACCATTTTTCTTACCTGTTTGCCACTGTGTCCTGCATACGGTAACAATGCTATAATTTTGTGGACTAAATTCATCCGGCAATACCTGATTTCAACAAAATTGCAAAGCACATTCCAATAACTGCCACTCGATTTGACCGGGGTTGCTTGGTTTTTGTACATGCCATAAGTATATGATACATCAGTGGAGTGTTGTGTTCAATCTCTGAAATAAATTTTTTCCATTTGAACTCTCTCATAACATTACAATCTCTCTGCAGTACTGAATTTACTTCAACTGAACACAACATCTTCATCTCAATATCGATCAAACGTGCAACTTTCTGCATAATGTATTCCCTTATTCTGGGATCAGCACAGCACTGATCAACAACACCTTTCTTATGCCCTCTGGCAGCTGCTTTGCTGATGTGCCTTCTGTATGGTATTGCTTTAAACCTGATTTGTTCGCAACAGCCACCTATATATTAAACAATTTAGTCATAATTTTAAACGTGTAAGTAACAAGATACTAATAATCTTAAGGTAGATTGAGTATTAAGAATCAGTTAAATATATTTGCAAAGCTAATATTGGTGAGAAAAATACAACAAAATGCAATTTTTAAAGTTAAAATGGCTACATCTTTGTTTTCTGAATAATTTTCTTTGGTACTAACAGAAAAATATTGGTAATCAATAAATGAAACTAATTACAATTATCCATTACGTTACACCTCACAAACTCTTAAGTACCATTGCAAGTATTTTAATTAGATCACATATTACAACTAGAGCTCAAATAAGCACTCAACCAGCACAATATTATATCTTTTTGACCAACACAAACAGTCCTTGTCCACAAGTGATATATGCATAAATTAAACAATGCAACTCAGATGTAAATGTAGATACAGTTTTAAAGCTGAATTTCATATGTGATCATCCACAGGAAAACCAGGCACAACGCGGCCCCCATCAAATTATTATTATTATTATTATTATTATTAGTTATAGTTAAAGCATGAGCGCTTAGTTTCTAGTCGATTTATTGCACGACAGCCCGAGGGCCGTGGGCCCGAGGACCGAGTGCGATAAATGTACTAGGCACTAAGCGCTCATGCTTTAACTAATTTAAATACCCGGCAAGTGTTATTGCACACTTGCCAAGTTATTACACCTGACAACAATATAGCAACGGTATTTAATTACTATTACTATTATTATTATTATTATTATCATTATTATTACTATTATTATTATTATTATTATTATTATTATTACTATTATCATTATTATTATTATTATTATTATTATTTTGAACATACAGAGTGGTAGTTGCACAAACATTGAGCTCTCCAAGTTATATCGCCATAGCTTAAGTAGTTCCCAATATATTAAACCGAACTCTTCCTTCTCTGGTTTATTTAATACATTTAAAGAAATAAATTGATGTCTTCCTATAATAATATTTTTTTCCAATATTACATTATACTGTCATTTAAAGCAAGTTAATCACAACTATTATGAACATTTATTGTATAATTGCAGCTCTTCCTCATTTACCAACTCGATTAATCTTATACTCATACAATCAAAACAGTACTGGCTTCTATTTTATATTGCCATCTAATTTTAGTTATCAGATTCTCATCTTTTCATCTCCAGTATTGGATCCAATTAATATTACTTCCTCTGACCTTGTGATTGGTTTAGTACACACTGTTCAATATTACATCACAATATTATTTAGGAAGTAATGCCTTCATCAACACTCCACTAATCACACCTTCATAATTGGTAAGAAATTTCATATGACATATTTATAATTTCCTAGCCTTCTTTTATTCACTGTAATGTATTCTGTGTTATTTACGGGCTTCTTTTATGACAATATAGAATTAAAGTTTGGCAGTCACTTGAGATAAAAACCAACACAATAGTACTTGCTATAGGAGTACAGAATTAAAAAATTTGATTCACCATAGATTGTGGTAGCTCAGCAGTTAGAGCACTTTGCTTAAGCAAATGATCCTGGGCTTGCTCTCTGGTGACAGCCAAAGATTTCTTTATTTCATATCGTCTACAAATCCTACAGAAAAGGAATAACAGAATTGTACTCCCAAATGATTACAATAGCTGTCTACTGTCATTGTTCATATCATAATGTATAAAATACTTGCAATAATCAATATGTTTATGTGCACAAACACACACACATGACATACAAACACACTTACTCTAAGCAAACAAAATAATGTTTCATGAAATGTATTAATACTAAATATTGCTTTCAGAAACTTGTCCTTTCATATTTAACACTCCAGTGCTCTCTGTTGTTCAGTATGCTGTTGGAATAGATGGTACTATGCTTGTGATCATCAGATGCTCTTTTGATAATGTAACTAAAGTTATAGGATGTAACCAGTCAGTACTATGGAATAATAGCATACATAACATTTGCACCTTAATTCAGCCTGTATTAACTGGTAATGTAACTTATCTATACTAAATATTATGTATAGATATGTTATTCTACATTCCACTTTGTGTACATATTTGACTATTGCACCTACAAATAGGACCAACCTTGTCAGTTTTAGTACATCAGTGAGTTCAATATTGTATTGACATAATAAATTTATTTTCTGTTTCTTATTCTCACTGAACTGACCAATGAAGAAGAATATGTTACATGTGCGAGCACAGTTATGACTGGAATTTCAATATCCACTTTAATTGGCAGTATAATATTAGAAAGTAGTTTTTTTTAGAACGATTTGGCTTAGTTGTAATTGATATTAAAGGTTACAGATGAGCCGGAGTTGAAAGAAAAAGAATGTCCAGGTAAACTGTTTTTAGTGTTTGAAAGGTGTGAAATGTTTGTGCTTGCAGTTTCAGAGCAGAAAGTTGGCTGTTGTTGTTCCAGGGAATTGGATGGATGAGTAGATGAAGCATCATGGAGTTGCTGGTGGTGAGGAAGCATCTGCAACTGCTGTTGGTTGGTAGTTCTTTCTGGAATATTGCTACTCAGTATATTGGATAAAACTTGTTGCTGCTGACTTGTTGTTCTCTTATAGCTTCTCACTCCTTCCTTACTTCTATGACCGGTTCGTTCCATGACCATTTGCTCATCTACTCCCAACTCATAAAGTCTGGTTGCTGCTGTTGCCCGAAGAGAGTGATTTGTTTTTAACCCTTCAATGCCAGCAGTCTTACACAGTCTGCAGATAGTTTTACTTAAGGTGTTATGACCAAGTGGTTTACTTGTGTACCACACTGCTTCAGTGGGTTTGTTTGCTGGTTGTAAATAGAATGCAGTTGCTGAATCAGGACAAAGGGAAGTGTATTTCTTGAACAACCGAACAATGCATCTTTCTGGATTATCATTGTTAGAGTGCTGAATAACAACTTTGGGCTTTATTTTTCTACCCTTTAATCCACCAGGTCTATTTTTAGATGTGTCTTCGGTATACTTTAAGTAGGAACGCTCACCATCATTTTCTACCAACTGTATCTGGCAAGGATGTAGTCGTAGTTGTCTGCCACTGCGCAAAGCAAAGTAAAGACCCATTATAAAAAATAATGGTATCCAGTAGCTGCTGTGGAGTTGTATCACCAAGTAAGCCTTCCTTCCATAGTTTCTCTTCATCTTCTCTGGTCAGTACTTCTGCTTGCCGTTTTGTCGATCCAATTCCTTTGCTATGTAGGCATTTCATCTCGGCATCAAGAGATCTCTTGAAATCAATAAATTCCGTGTGAGAAAAAAAGTCTATGGTTGGATAGCAAGTAAGCCTCAAATGTCTCATGATGCCGCAGACAATGTGGTGCAGACTGTTTGGTAGAAATTCCTCACCATCTTTCTTTCTCACCTATCAATGATTATGTATAATAACAACTAGTTATTTGCTCTGTGATACCAATTAAATACTTACCTCTAATACAAATCTACTCAGCCAATGTTGAAGTTCCTCCATGCTGAGCTCTTCAATTGGACCAATATTGTCCCCATTCTCACTATTTCTGTATTCTGTCCAGGTTTGGAACAAGCCCAGACAGTACTTTGTATCTTCCAATGTTTTTTTGGGGACACTACTGGCCCTTGCCTCTTCAACGTCCTTGTTTGTCCTTATGGGTGCAAACAGTCTTCTCTTTTTGGCCGGAGGTGAGCTGGAAATGGGATGAGATGGCTCACACTCCACAAAAGTGGGCAGGGCTGGTTCAGTGGGGCTGGAGCTGTTCGAGTTGCTGACTCAGCGCTGCAAATAAGGGACTGTAGACGTCGTCTTCAGAGGCGAAGGAAGCTTCTTCGGGTGTTTCCATCGTTAAGTTAGCTTTGCATATACCCCAAGCACTGCACCAAGGCTCCCCTAAGCACGCAGGACTTCCACAGTACTGACTAGGTTGGTTAGTGATGTCTTCGTGAGCAGAGTTGTAAAACCTTAGCATGCTAGCTAGAGTCAACTCAGCTATCGCTTGGAAACGGTTAGCGGTTGCTATGTTCTAAATTAGTTAGGCACTGCGCACCATCGGGCGCTACTGTGTTTAGGCTTCAGTAGAGCCCTCGCTACGCTCGGGACGTCACAGCCTGAGGCCTTCGGGACCCTAAACACAGTAGTGCCCTTGGTGGCAGTGTCTAACTATTATATAGGGAAACTTCTAATACTAGTGGACCTTTCTATGAGGAAATAGAACTTGATAATAATAAAACGAGGAGCATAAATATATCAGAAAATATTGCTTATGGCCAGAACCATAAATAATCATAAACTTTGTTAGATTATGTCACTACTCATAAGGAAAAGTCTTCCCTGTCAATTTGAACCGTGGGGCCAGTACATTGCAGTCATGCACACAATACCAATTGAATATTGATATCGCAAATTGTATTTTAAGTTTTGGACACCTAAGGATAATTTAGCATCATAAAATTAGTTCAGTTTCCTATTAGACGAGCTTTCATATATAAAATTTTCCAATATAACATTGTATTCATTTCAATTAAGCTATAAATTACAACAAATTTCAAGTAGCTACACTGGGCATACATCTCAATAATATGGACAATAATGTTTTGGTAAAATTGCTTAACGGTTTTAAAGATCTAGCATAGAATATACCACTTTATAATATACTCATCGGGCGTGCTAAGTCAAGATAATTCACTTTCAGGCTTTTTTCTCATTCTTCTTTGGTGTTAAAGTAAATGAACCTGCTCATGAAATACCTCTCCATATCATATAGGAATCAGGTAATAAATATGTAAAATATTATAATTATAAAGTATATTAGTAAACGTGATAAACTTTTTAGTAATTTCTAACCATTCATGTATTGTAGTATACCAAAAGTTGAAGCAATTTCATAAACATCTTCTATGAGCCATTTTATATCACTTCCACAATATACCAATTTATTACTTCAATTTTCTTTACTGTACATGATTGCTTGAGACTCTCTTTCCTTCTAAACTGCCTTCTGAGTAATTTAGTTATGTTTGATTGTAATTGTTTTTGCATCCTTCCTTACTCTATGAAACCCATACTTTTGTTTTGAGGCAACTCTTTACCATCATGGATCAGTTTATGTATTATTAATAAACATGCAGGTGCCCCACATTCACACCCTTGTAAAAGATGGTAAGGGGTCACTTATGTCACATTTTAGTTGGCAGAAACTATTTGGTTATGTTTAACTTCAGGACCCTAGTATCGAGGTATTTGTTAGTAAGTACTTGCTATCATCCACCACTACAAGTTAGTTCATCAGGCACCAATGTATGGCGGGAGAGCCATGTTGTTAGACATTTAAAAGAAGTTTGCTCAATTGCTAGAAATGTTATCTCTGTTTTGGACAAGAGGTAATACATGTCTCTTGGAGTGTAGGTTGCCTCACTACTGTCAAGTACTTGCCTCATTCTCACAAAGATTACACGTTTACATAATCAGTTTGCATTACCATAAGCAACATTATAAGACATACTAACAGTTTCTGTTTGCTCTCTCAATTCTACAGTATCATAAACAGGACTATCTGATTGTTCTTGTGTACTTGCTGGTCTCTGAACTGTCTTGCTCTTCATAATGTTATGAACAAACAGTGCTCCAATAACAAAACCAATGGAAATGCCTACTAAGAAAATCAGTGGTAGAACTGCTATGATGATATTTTGAATATTGTTGTTTTTTTTCTGTAAGTACACATCTGAATTAATACATCAATAAATACAGATAGTGTTCAACTTACAATACCATGTTCATTAGTCGTTGAAGTAACAAAAGAATAAATGGTTTCGTTGATGTCTATTTCAATACATAATGAACTGATATAATTATATGAAAACTTTCTACGGAACTAACTTATTATTCCATCTTAAAATTTAATCTAGAAAGAAACATTAATGTTGCTTTCAAAAACATATCAAAAGTGATTTGTGAAGCCATTAAAAGAGAAAGGTTAAAATTATATGGCACCATGTTTGTTAAAAATTAAATCGATTACCTTTACTGGCATACAAGAATAAAAAAATTTCATATATTACATTACAGAATTTGCTAGTACAATTCAACATAGTAACATAAATGAAATCAACAAGTTAGCTCAGTCAACATGGGCATAAACTTAGAATCTGATAAATAATTGATTGTTTTATTACTTTTTAAGTACCTCCGTCATAATTTGTTTACTGTAAGTATTATAAGATTGTGTACTTAAAACATATTCACTTTAAAACTACTTACATTTCTCACATGTAGTGTCAGTCCACATTTTATCAACTCCACATTCTATAGTTTAACTGTATTCAACTTCACTAAAGATACACCTCACAGAAGCTGTTGTAATTCCAGATTCTGATATGTTGTAATGTAATACATGTACAGTAGAGGTATTTCTCAAGAAGCCACAATGACCTGAAAAAGCAGGTTAATTATTATCTACCACCAATCAAATTAAGTAGGTTACCTATAGTAAATTGCTTATCGATGTTGTCTGAATGTGTTCCAGGAGATATTGTAACATGGTATGCAACATTGTCATACACACCTAACGTAATAACAGACAATTGTGTTATTCTTTCTCCGTAGTCATTAGCTGGAGTGGGAGTGATCATTACCATATAAAGATCAGTTATGATGTCTACTAATTCCCAAGTCATTAGAAAATAGTTCGTGCCATTAACGTACATCTTTGGAGTTAGTGTAACGTATGAAGTAGTAGAATCTATATACAATAATTTGTAAAATATATTTCATACTTCATGTAAATAAAGATGTTAATATGTGAGCTGTATGTAAGAATGACAAACAATTAACTGAAATAGAAATATATTGTAAGCCTATTATTATATACATACATGGATTACAGGTGGGCACATTTCATATTATACATAGATGTAAACAAAAAATATAATTTAATAGATGTCATGTGCATTCAATGAAAATAATTACATTTTAAACTTTTAAAACTATGAAGATATTAATAGTAATACATACAAAAAGATAAATTATATTTCATTTGATCTTTATTGTAGTTTGTTGTAAATATAGCAGATAACTAACCTAGGGCTGAACAATATACATTAGTAGACCATCCAGTAGCAGTACAATTAGTTTGATACTCTAGAAATGTTGTGGAACAGTTCTGATAAATTGTCCATATATCATGACGGTTTATGTTGAAACTTCTGTTTTGTATAATGTTTTCTGTAAGATTTTCCAATAGACAAGGACCTAAACATATCGTAGAATGTGGTATCAAATTAACTGCTTTATACATTCATGAGTATTCAATTAATGATGTTAATGCCTTGGTGAAAATAAGCATCAATTGAACATAAAATACTACATTGTAAGTAACATCCTTCGAAGTAAACAAGAAAAGAAAATAAGAAACACAGGTACGCTTTAATGAGAAGTGATAACTAATGAAGGCAATTTAGAATCATAGTTGTATCAAATTGGAAGAATTTAACAATTCAAGTCATTAAAACCTCAATTATGACTGTAGTTTGCCATTGTTTTTTTCATAATTGATTCGGAGGATGTGGTAAGAATATTAAAGTCAAGCTTAATATTATTGTTTAATTTTACAACTTATGGATATAGTTTAGTATATTGCTAGTATTAAAGCTTGTAAAAGTATTTATCACGTTTTCCAATTCTTCAATGTGATATTATACCATTGTCAGGTACAATTGGACAGTTTAAATATTGTATCTCAGAACTTAATCAGATTAATAATAAAGAGCAATATGTAACGTTTACTTGGTATTTAAAATGTAGTTGTAAAAATGTTTTATGCCTTCTTACTAAAAAAACCCACCAATATAAAACATAGACAATGATCCTGAACAAGTAGAAGTGAAGTTCATCATTAGAGACTTTACATTAGTAACATTTACAGTGAAAGATGATGAATTGATTTTGTAATCATATACAATGAACTGATCTGAAGCCACATCTATTGTTAAATAACGTGAATTAATATTAGGATCCCATGATATCGTAATAGTATGATCTATTAAACCTAGCAATACAGCTGGCATCACATCAGGATAATCTGCATAAACATCAATTAAAAATTATAGATTTATTGAGAAAAAATGAATAATTTATAGTTGTCACATTTTATGAATAAAGGATGAATTGTTTTTTAAACATCAGGTTAAAAGTTTTTATTGCCATTCTTGTAAAACTAATATGTATGTTTTAAGAGCATATGTGTTTTAGAAATGTAGCCACTCTCACTATACTGTTTTATTAAACAGACTGTATCACTAAATTATTTTATTTCTAGAGTCATAGATAAGTCATTAATAAAAAAACGTAAGTATTGAATTACAATGGTAAGTTCAAATTATTCATTTCAAATTGGCTTATTAACTTACTTTGAAAATTTGATAGCTGTTGTCCAGACCTAGAGCATTCAATTCTCAATCTAGGATTCAAGCGAGTGCCATTTATTGTGAGAGTAGAATGTAAGAGACTTGTATTTTTAAATATCAATTCCACATAAACATTCATCTCATATAATCTTTGAAAATATCTCTGACCGACCATTGAAAATGAGTCAAAGGGGTAAGCAAATATATTTCTTTCATCCTGATAAAGATCCCAAAAAAGAAGATTGTTATTAACACAATTAAAGGTGGCTGCATTGAAGCACACACTCACTGGGATCAAATAGGCTGAAAATAAGAGCAACCAAAAAAAATTACAGCAAATCTAGTTTATTGTAACCGGTCCAAATAGTAACATAACCAATACAACGCAAAGCAAAACAAGCAGTTTGCAGTCACTGAAATATTGTATTATACTGTCCATTCACCTGATGACAATATACTAGTTGAGCAACAGAATATTAGAAGAAACTGCAGCCACATCACTATAACCAACACAGTTGTAGCCTAGATAATTTGCTAGTTTCTCAATTGCAGGCAATACTATAGTATGTCCAAGTTGAGTTGGCACGATCGCAAGCGCGGTACTAGACAGGAACCAATTTAGTCATGTGAATCCAAGTCAATTAAGCGCGCAAATGTCAACGCGTTGCACGTGAAAAAGGGGCGGTAATACAGGTGCGCATTAATACTGTAACTATTGTAAGAAAGAAATTTAGTGAAGTTTAGTTTGGGCGCTGAACGGTTCATCTCGTCTGTTTTCAATTATATTTATGTTTCTTACGCGCAGATTATGTATAGCAGATGGAAAACGCGAACTGGTGGGGCGTTCTTCTAAAGAGACAGGATTAAAATCAGTCGATTCTACCTACTGTGTCCCAAGAAATATTCTGATATTCACAGGATTGAGCATTACAGCACTGTTAACTTGTAGCTAAAGTTACTAGACTTTCATGTTAAATTAAATTATCAATTGTTTCATTTATTTATAATATGTATATGAAAATTGATGAAATGATAGAATTGAAGTAGTTCACATACACACAATATAGTTGTGACAAGCACACAATTTAACGGCAAACAGCTTACGTGTAACTGTATTACAAGTTGCTAGCTAAATGCTTACTATATCACTGAAATAATATTGGCTATGCGGCATTTTTTATTGACCATGTAGACAAATAATCTTGCCAACATCCTATCAGGTGGTCCTGTACTCTCTGCGACAACAAAACACTCCGCCTACCCTGTTTCCACACTCGCAACCTAAGCTAATCGCGATATAAAGCTAGAAACGCAGCAACCTGAGATGAAGCCGCTCATTGTTTACAAAATTCTTAATGAAGACAGTATGAGCGATCAATTGAGCCTTACCCCGTGACTAACAGCGGGCGCGTTTGAGCGGGAAACCTGTGGTTTTTTCTATTCCTATAGACTTTTGCATAGAGTTTTGGAATAGCACTTTCTCTCCGGTTTTGGAGTTTACTGAGAGAATGTTTTAACCGCTTCGGCGCGAGCTTTCCAATGGTGCAAACCCCCCATGTGTAGCTGCTTCCGTTCTAAAGTTATTCAAGTTTTTCTTGTGGCCAACTCAACTTGGACATACTATAGTATCAGTCACCTTATTGTCAAATGGGATATGGTCAACTTTTAGTTACTTCCATTTATAATTAATATAATGAATAATAGATTTTCATAAGTAGGGGGATCTAGGATATCCCCTTCTGGGATAACATTTCCCACCCCTACAAGAATTGCTGAAAATTGTTCTCATTACAGAATGTCACCAGTTTGCTTGTTATTTCTATCCCAATAATTCCAACTAATCCACATGTATTAGGTCTTAGCTACATAAATTTTAATATGAAAGAATAGAACTAAAGCAAGACAAATATAATACGATTAATGAATATTAATACAGTATGAGGATCAGGAAATGGTCAGAGATAAAATATGCCAATAAAATTATTGAGTGAATAATTATTTACCAATAGCAAAATGTGGAACATATTGTGCACTTTTTTTGGCGTTTAGAGAGTCCACATGCTTATTTTTAGTTGTTTATACTGAAAAATTATCTTGAAAGATTAGTTATGTTTTTTTCTCTCATTCCTTGTAGATTTAGTTATTTTTTAGTATTACTTCAGTATCATGTAGAAAATTTAGTTCTTTTTCATTAAATTGTTTTGATTTTAATATAGTCTAGAGAATAAGCTTACTTGATTGTTAGTTATATCTTTAATATTAATGAACACATGATTAAGATGAAACTGACAAATATACATATAATTATATATAAATATAATATACATACAAGTATTTAATTAATAAGTTTCGTTACACTTACATTGACAGGGCATCACGCAGTGAATCATAATTATTATTTTATTCAAATTTTGTTGAGAAACATAATTTTCCATTGACAAACCCAAATCTTTACTAAAGTAATCGCAGATCTACATGATAGATAGATATGTGGTCTATTGTTTATTAGATACGTGTTGTATTTAAATAAATATGGAAAACATTTATTGACTATCTTTTTATTATAGGTTTTTTTTAGAATAAATAATTATTTAAAGTTCTACCACTGCCAACAAAGGCAAAATTGCATTGATTTTTCTAAGTATTAATAATACTATTATATTCTTTAATTCCAATAGAACGTCATGCATTTTATAATGATATCAATTTAACTCTGTCAAATACAAATCAATAAGGTGAGTTAGTAATATTTATTGTTCATTGATCTCCGGTTAATACATGTAAAAATGTAATGACAGTTTTCAGATATAATCATAACGGTGGTGTCTCTATTAATCTCTTCATAATTATGTGCACTATTATTGGAGGATTGTTCGTTCAAAATTATATTAATTTTTTTTTATGAATATAATAAAGTTCAAAGGTCAGAAGATGTACAAAAAATGAACTATCCTGTTTACAAAACAGTAAAATTGAAGAAAACTAATGTTGTAACATGTTATCTAATCTTAGTTATTGCAAAAGTAACTGGTTGATTCGTCCAATTTGATGTTTTCTTCTCAAAAGTTGTCATATCTTGATATGCAATTATTATAATCATTTATGTCATTTTGAAAATATAAATGTATAAATGCTTCACGTATTATATAACACTAATCGTTATAACTAATCATTTTGTAGTAAATCATTTATTGTTATGTCTGTAAATGTTTTTTAAACTGTATGTGTTGTGTGCTGAATGATTTGCTACATATTATTATGATAAGAAATTAAAAACTAAAACATAAGATTTCTTGGGACTAAATCATTACATGTTTACATAAACAAGCAACTTTCTCCCAGATGATTTAAAACTACTTTTTAAAAAGCTATCACTATAAGCAATACTGTTCCCCAATGTTATTGTAAGATAATATATTATCAAAATTCTCTGTACAATTATATTCAGTTGTAAACTCATGTTTACCGCTAGTGAAATACAAATAGCCTATCATACACAGGGTTTTAAAAAAAAAAGAATTTATGCAGTCACGTATTTAGGAAATTTCATATTTTCACTACCTTTCCTGTAGACTATAGGGCTAAATGCCCTGCACTATTGGACATTGAGCCCTATTCTCAGCCAAAGAAAGTGGAGAAACATGAAATTTCCTAAATACCAAACTACAGGAAAATCAAGTTTTTGCCCTCCGATACCTTCATATATTACTTACTTATTACAATTAAAAGCAGAATAATATTTATTTTATTGTTATTAAGGAGATTTACATTACTTCAAATATTATAGGAAAATGTCTTCCCTGCAAAAAATTGTTTTTTATTCATGTAAATGACGGTATGTTATCCTTAAATTTATTTATAAGTTTATAGTCTGCTTGTTCAGGCGCCATCAAGACCTTCACACGGAGACTCTTCCTGAGGATCCAGGCTGGCTGCGCCACCCTTCTTCAAGGCAGGTTCTCTCTTTCCACAGCGAACTCAGTCATGCGCACACACTACCTGTACCGATCATTTCCATACACATAATTATATTCATAGCTCGGTCAACCCACCGTCTTTATATCACTGTGCCTCACTACTTAAATAACGTAATTAGACCGCCAAGGCGTGTTCTGTGATACTTATCAAGGCCGTAGCAAGCACCTAAAAAGTGGTCAGACCAGGAAGTGGGTGTGGTTTTGCAAAATAGGTGTGGTTTCCATTGGAAGTAGGTGTGGTATATAAAATGTGTACACACAATGACATAAATTTGGCGAAATTATAAACAGTTTCATTTTAATTATCAAATATAATGAATTAAATTATATAGGTGATACGAATGAATATTTGAAAGTTTGAATGATTTAGAAATACTTAGCAAAAATGCTGGATCGATGTTGTGACTCTCCAATAAACTGATTTACTATTAATTTAAGATCCAATTTATCTGTTCTTTCTTTGTGTATATGTAACAGCATTAAATAGTTCAGACGATCCTGATTCATTGTAGCTCTGAGGTATGTCTTCACACGCCGAAGTGCACTAAAGGATCTCTCCGACGAGGCATTTGTGGCTGGCATAACTAGCATTAACTGCAAAAGCCGCTTTGCTTCAGATAATAGGGACAGTTGAGCAGAAGACAATGACAGAAAATACTGCTTCACATCAAATATGGACTGAAAGCTAGAAGATGAATTATGTTTACAATGTGCTTTTAAAACTTCCAGTTGTGTTTGCAGTAATTGTTTATTGAAATCATCTCTATAAAAGTCACAGACAACATCCAAATCAGGTTTGAAATCTTCTTGGTTACAAGCTTTACTCAGAACTGATTCAATAGATTTATAGATTTCATAACCCGGCTGAGAAAATCGATCAGTGATGCAGGAAATTATCAAGTCCAAAGCTTCGAAGTATATTTGTCTGAAATAAGACTTAGGATTGTCATGAAACTCAGCCTGTGACAGACCATCATCATACCTTGCAGGAGGTTTTCTTTTCCGTGGAAGCTGAGGATCGTTAACACCCAATTTAGTAGCTTTATCATTTACCTTTGCCCAAAACAAATCAAAAGAAGCATCATTTCGTAAAGAACTAAGCGTATCAACTGTCATACCTGCTATTGTCTGCCCTTCTGCAGCTGATAGACTTTTGCTTTGCAGAGTCCTGCTCAGGTTGTCAGCATGTTTAAGAAGCATTTCCCCCAATAAGTTTCCAAATACATAATTAAATGATTTCATCTGTACAGCAACTCCTCTGATCCTGGCCTTTGTTTCAGAATCTTTAACTATTTCTGCAGCTTCTTCCCATGTCTGCATTAATACTTCATAATTCTTCACCACACTTCCAAGTGACTCAGCTCTCACTGTCCACCGAGTAGGACACAAAACTCGAATTCCCGGACTATCAGAACTGGAACTCATGTTTTCCTTCACTTGATAAAATATTTGTTGCCTTCGAGGAGAATACTTAATCAGCTTAGTAACTTCGTAAGTAACTTCCAGGGCATCTTTTAATAGCTTAATCTTTTTTATGGTGTCACAGGCTGCTAAATTCAGAGCATGACCATAGCAGTGTGTGAACACTGCTCTAGATTCTAAATCACTTATTCTTTTGGCTACTCCACTCTTGCTTCCACTCATAGAACTTGCTCCATCATAGCACTGTCCGCGAAGTTTTCCAAGGCTCAAGTTCATTCTTGCAAAGACATCCTGAATAACTGAGCTCAAAGTTGCAGCATCAATAGAAGGAACATGATACAAACCTATGAATTCTTCTTGGACCTCAAAATCATCACTTACACTTCGAAAAAACAATGTAACTTGTTCAGTGTTTGAGGAATCTGTGGTTTCATCTGCCATAATAGCAAGAAAAGGGGAACACTGTAGTTCTGAAGTAATATTTCTTAATATTTGAAGGCCCATTAGCTTAATAATTTCATTCTGGATGTCAGGACTAGTGTAAACATTCTCCTTTCTACGTAGCCAATCTTTTAGGTTAGTATCCTCTTCAGCTTTCATGCGCAGTAGCTGCTGTAAATTCCCATTAGTTTCATCCTTGTCTCCACGAATTGAGAGTCCTTGACGGCACAAATATCTAATACAAGAGATAATATGGTATAGTGCTTGCTGATTCTTCACTTTCTGGCTTCCAAATTGCTTAGACAGCATCACACTGACATCCTTAGTTGTAGATGGAATTGTAACCATAGTTTCTACTGCCTCTTTGTGGGAAGCACTCTTTTCATGATTCTTAAAAGCAGTTCTTGCCTCCTTCCAATTTGAAAATCCACGTGTCACCTAATGAAGAAAGGAATCAAATTTAACAATAGCTATATTTAATAAATAGCTTAAGTGTATTTTCCAATAAAACTGGCTATTACTTGGCTGGTCTTCCTCGGGCTCGGCAGTCTTCCTCGGACTCAGCAGTCTCCCTCGGACTCAGCAGTCTCCCTCGAGTCTGCCTCGGACTCGGCAGTCTCCCTCGAGTCTTCCTCGGACTCCACAGTCTTCCTCGGACTCCGCAGTCTTCCTCGGACTCAGCAGTCTCCCTCGGACTCAGCAGTCTCCCTCGGACTCCGCAGTCTCCCTCGGACTCCGCAGTCTTCCTTGGACTCAGCAGTCTTCCTCGGACTCCGCAGTCTCCCTCGGACTCCGCAGTCTCCCTCGGACTCCGCAGTCTTCTTCGGACTCAGCAGTCTCCCTCGGACTCCGCAGTCTCCCTCGGACTCCGGAGTCTTCCTCGGACTCCGCAGTCTCCCTCGGACTCAGCAGTCTCCCTCGGACACAGCAGGCGTTTAGAGAGTCCACATGCTTATTTTTAGTTGTTTATACTGAAAAATTGGTCAGATGAGGTTGACCAGGAGTTCTGTGGCCTATTGGCGCCGAGTGAGTCAACCTCGCAACTGCTGGCTTTCTATTGCAGTCTTGAAGCCGCACCCGCAAAGAGCGCACTCTATAACTTGGCTAGGGCTATAGTATAAGTATCACAGAACACGCCTTGCGGTCTAATTACGTTATTTAAGTAGTGAGGCACGGTGATATAAAGACGGTGGGTTGACTGAGCTATGAATATAATTATGTGTATGGAAATGATCGTTACAGGTAGTGTGTGCGCACGACTGAGTTCGCTGTGGAGGAGAGAACCTGCCGTGAAGAAGGGTGGCCAGCCAGCCTGCATCTTCAGGAAGAGCCTCCGTGTGAAGGTCTTGATGGCGCCTGAACATCCTGGGGGGGGGGGGGAGAGTGCTGGTCCTCTGCGTTGAGTTGTAGATCATCTGGAGGAGTGTCATCTGCGCAGAGCCTGACCAGCATGTGGACGGGTCTCCGATATGTGTGATCTGAACACCGGACGTCCACCGCCCTGGTTATACCGTCTGTGCCTGGGAAGATCTTGATGACCCGAGCTAGGGGCCAGTTTCGGACTCGCAGTGTCTCGTCCTTGATCAGCACGACTTCGCCAACTTTGACATCCTTGCAGGTCGATGCCACTTCTGCCTGGCTTCCAGAGATTGCAGGTAGATTGTCCTCCAGGCTGTCCACAGATCTTGGTTGAGTCGTTGGACTAGGTTCCATCTCCTGAGACGAGTGATGGAGACTTCAGGATTGGTGTTGTCTGATGGAGCAGCTTTCAGAGGTCTGCCGATGAGGAAATGTCCGGGAGTTAGGATGATGTCGTCTGGATCGGTCGATGAGATTGGGACAATCGGTCTGGAATTAAGGACTGCTTCTGCCTCGGAGAGTATAGTGGTTAGTTTAATGAAGGTGAGAAGGTGTGAGCCGACCATCTTCCGGAGCAAGATCTTCATTGCCTTGACTCCAGCCTCCCACAAGCCACCGAAGTGAGGAGCACGCGGAGGGCTGAAGTGCCAGGTGATGTTGTTGCTGGTAGTGAGGTGAGAGATGGATTTCTGTGTTTCATCAGACGTCAGTAGCTGTCGTAGTTCTCGTATTTCGTTGCTGGCTCCCAGGAAATTGGTGCCGTTGTCCGAGTATACATGCAGGGGAAGACCTCGTCTTGCGGTGAAGCGTTAAAACGCAGCCATGAACTCTGGAGTTGTCAGGTCGGCACACAGCTCAAGATGCACTGCCTTCGTAGAGAAGCAAACGAAAATACAGGCATAAGCCTTGATGCGAACCGGTCGTCTGGTGTGGCCTTGCCGGACATAGAGGGGTCCTGCGAAATCGACGCCCATGGTCTGGAATGGAGGTGTCGGAGTCGTCCTCGCGAGAGGAAGCAAGCCCATCTTCTGATTGAGCGTCCTGCTGTAGGCCTTCCGACAAACGACGCACGTCCGGCTCAGGTGTTTCAAGTGGTTCCGGAGTCCTGCGATGTGGTATTTGTCCGAGAGCAGGCATAGCATGGTTGAGGTTCCTGCGTGGGAGTAGTCTTGATGGAGTGTAGCGATCAACAGTCTGGTCAGTGGAGATTTGAGCGAAAGAAGTGTGAGAAATCTCGGCTGCTTGACGTCTCGAGGGTTCCTCAGTCTGCCTTGCACGTTCAACTTTCCGTCTTTCAGAAGAGTCACGTCGAACTTGTGAAGAGGGTGCCGTTTGGGCAGTTGAGTTTTACGAGTGAGGAGATCGAATATGTCCGAGTGAGTCTCTCGTTGAGGTACCGTTTGGTGTCGTGAATTTCCTCCGTGGTCAGATGAGGTTCCAGGACCTTTGAACCTTTGTGCTGTCGAGCATTCTGCACGAACCGTCGAATCCAAGAGATTACTCTGACCAGGCGATGATAGGAAGAGAACCGCTTCCAGAGCTCGTTGTCGGGAGGATCAGAGGTAACTCGTAAGATGACTGCTTTCATCTCGGGAACTGCTGAAGGAGCTTGGAAGTTAGGCGGAGGCCATTGGTCCGGAGGTAGACTGAGCCAGCCAGGACCGTGCCACCATAGTGAGGACTTGAGTAAAGTTTTAGCCGGTAGTCCAAGACTTAACAAGTCAGCGGGGTTGTCTCCTGATCTCACGTGTTTCCATTTCAACGTGGGCACTTTCTCCTGGATGTGGGCGATCCGATGAGCCACGAATGTCTTCAAGGAGCATGGTGACTTCCGGAGCCAGCACAGCACTATTGCGGAGTCTGTCCAGGCGTACGTCTGCTTGTGATCCAGTCCGAGGAGATCGGCCACATGAGGGAGCAGTTTGGAGAGGAGGTGTGCCGCAACTATTTCTAGTCTGGGAATTGAAGCGGTAGAGAGTGGAGCCACCCTGGCTTTAGCATACAGAAGAGTTGTGGAGACAGTAGTGTCTCGATGCACGGTACGGAGGTAGATGGCCGCTCCGTATGCGAGCTCCGATGCGTCTGCAAATCTGTGTAGAGATCGAAATTCAGCAGGAATGGTGCTCTTGGTGAGTCTTCTGTCGATGGGATGGTTTGCAATGAGAGGTAGATCGGCCATCCATTCGTTCCACAGCTGAGTCACAGTATCAGGGACCGGATCATCCCAGTCGAGCTTCAAACTCCAGAGCTGCTGCAGCAGAATCTTGGAAGTGATTACGACGGGAGCGTACAAGCTGAGGATGTCGTAATCTCGTGCGGACGTAGAGGCGATCGTTCTCTTGGTAATCTTAAAATCTTCTGGAAGTTTGGGCACGGCCACATGCAGCGTGTCATGGGAAACGTCCCAGTGCATTCCGAGAGCTTTGGATGATTGAAGTGGGGATGGAAGTTGGAGGTCGGCAGTCTCGATCAGGTTGGTGGGAATTGTATCTCGGAACTCGCGAGAATTGCTCCGCCATTTCCTGAGAGTCATGCCCGCTGAAGCCAGCAGCTGGCAAAGTTGCTGTCGGACGGAATCGGCCTCAGCGACGGATGAAGCACCTGACAGGCAGTCGTCCACATAGAACTCTTGAAGGATGGCTTGCGACGCCAGTGGGTGTGAGCTCCGATGCGTCTCTGCGAGATGACGTATCACTCTAGTGGCAATAAACGGAGACGACTTCACTCCGAACGTAAGACGCATCATACGGAGGTCGATCGTTCGTCCTTCGGAGTCACGGTTGAGGAATCTGTGCCAGTCCCTTTCTTCCTCATGGATGACTACCTCCCGAAACATCTTTGAGATGTCGGCGCTGAATGCGATGAGATGTGTCCGGAAACGCAGAAGAATGTTCACCAGGTTTGGGTATAAGCTGGGCCCCGTGAGCAAGCAGTCGTTGAATGATATGCCTGTTGAGGTCCGAGCTGAAGCATCGAATACTGCCCTGAGTTTGGTAGTGGTGGATTCTTGGTCACGACTTGAACGGGAAGGTAGAAGTTGGGACGTGACAGTTGGCTGTGAGGAACAAGTTCTGCATGATTGAGCGTCCTGTATTCCTCGAGGACTTCTCTAAATTTGGAGAGGAGGTCCTTCTTCTCTAACGATCGTTCGCTCTGGACGAGTCTTCGGACTGCAGCTGGTCGAGAAGTGCCGAGCTTGGGCGTGGGATTCAGCCGTGGTAGTCGCACCACATATCTGCCATCAGACTGTCTGGAGTGAGTCTCGTTAAAGTGATCCATTGCAATTTGGTCTTCTTTGGAAAGAACCGGTTCTTCAGGGACCCTCTCTAGTTCCCACATCTACTGCAGGGCTTCGTGGAGGGGATCCTCGCTGACTCGTACTTTGAGTACTGTCTGCGTCTGGTCACTGTTGATGGGGGCAACAATGGACCAGCCAAAAAGTGTTGGAGTAGCGGAGATTTCTGCCATCTTGGAGTACACTGCTGCACCCGTCACGCACTTGATGATGTCACAAGATCCAATGAGAAGGTCAAGCGAACCACCGAGAGCGGGATCGGCGAGAGGTTTCTTATCTTGCAAGATTGGAGCCGATAAGATCTGTTCAGCTGATTTGGGTACCGTTGCGTGAGGTATCCGTGAGACGACCCCGAACCACAGTGTGACCCTCTCGTCAGCGTGTAGAGATCTGAGTGTAGCTTGGACACAGTACCTGGATCTTCCTCCTCCTGTCAGGCCGTCTAGTTCCATCTCCTGGGAATGGCGCTTAAGACGGAGTGCTGAAGCCAGACGTTCCGTCATCAGGGAAACAGAGGATCCGCCGTCGAACGCTAGTCTAGTTCTCTGTCGTCGTCGGCCGTGCATCACGTCAACCACGGCAGTACTAAGAAGTCCCGGGCATAGAGTGGTAATTGAAGATTCTGCGGACGTGGCAGAAGAGACAAATGCAGAAGACACGGAGGCGTCCGCCGTGGTGTTAGTAGGAGTACCAGGGGAGTCCCGATGTATCAACGTGTGATGCCTCTTGTTGCACTCCCGGCAATTGAATGCGGACGTGCAGTTGGGAGTTAGATGAGCAGGTGACAGACAGTTTAAGCACCTCTTTGAGTCTTTCACCACTTGGTTCTTCTTGTCAGCACTGAAGCTGAGGAATTGAGAGCAGCGGGCAAGCCCGTGAGGAGCGCTGCATACCGGACAGGAAATAACGGAAGCGTTCACTTTGAGTGAGGTTTGTGGTTTGGAACGTGCTGAAGATGAAGAGCTGGGTCTGGTTGCCTTGGAGATTCCAACGCGTCCTGTATTTGTATCGTCAGGTAGATTGAACTCTCTCTTGCGGAAGAAGTCCAAGACCTCATCCAAGTCTGGAAGGCGGTCGGGTTCGTTGTAGCGCGAAGTCCACTCGTGTCGAAGCTTGTCGTCCCATTCCTCCATGAGCATTGCGGCCAAAAGCTGGTTGTAAGTGTTGCCACCAGCGCGCTCTAGTCCCCTAGTGTTGGTCTCCCATTTCTCCCTCATGTGGCGCAGGCTACTTCGGGAGTAGGTGTAGGTTGTTGTAGGCTGGCACAGTTTCCGAAGATGCAGAGGGTATACCAGATGTGGATGCCCGTAAGCGTCCTGGAGGGCTCTTATCGCTGTATCGTATCCGTCGGCACCGGACTGGTAGTATTGTACTATCTTCTCTGCTTCAGAAGAGGACATGGACTTGAGGAGAAAACAACATCGCTCGGGATCTGAAAGTCCGGCTCCGCGGGTCTTCATGGCAGCGGAGAACAGTGCGTAGAAGTTGTGCCAATCGGTGGTGAGACCAGAGAACTTCGGTAAATCGAGTTGTAGTTTGGCTATGCTGGAAGAGATGGAAGAGGCTGGCGATGTTGTCTCAGCGGGGTGTGGTTTTTCTGTCTTGACAGAGTGTTCGGAGGACATACGGACGAAGAGATCTTGCAGCTGCTTGCGGAGTGAGGTCATTGCGACATTCACAGGTGGGATGTCTTTGAAGTCGACCGTCTGCTCCCTGAGGGCAGTGACCTGTGTACTGATGTCTTTGATTTCGGCGGCAACCGTGAATGTAGAAAGGTTTTCGACTTCGCTGAGTGAAGTCAGTGACTCCTGTAGAGCAGTTCCCTGGTTGATCACGGTCTTTGCTTTGTAGTAGCGTTGTACTGATCTCAGTAGTCTGGAATGAGCCTCTAAGACTTCATCGTCCTTGAACAGTTCCTCTTCCCTCTCGGAGGAAGCTACTGCAGTTGGGTCACTCATTTCGTCGTAGCGGGTCTGGAGTGCTCGGTGAAGACTGACGTTGTCCTTGCATAGCTGATGGATTTCAGCGAGGTCATCCAAAGGAATGTCGCAGAGCGCAGAATCGTTGGTGAGGCGCTCATACCGGGTCTTGAGTCTGGTGAGCTGTCTACGACGGCTGGCACGCTTAATCTTGACAGAGTTGATGTCGGTGAGGTTCGCAATAGCTTTAAGTTCGACGTTCATCTTTGTTCTGAGGTCTTGATTGAAATTGTTATTGCTCTGGTGCCTTGCTCTATGAGAAAGGTGAAATCTCAAAGGTGAAATCTGAGCAGCAATAGCCAGAGGTCAAACAATTGAAGTCCTTCTGTTTGGTGGAGCTTCTGGTTCGAACGGATCGTCGATCAGTCGAGTCTCAGCGCGGGCGTGTTGACAAGGATCAGATCCGGCTCGAAGGACCAATGTCGAAGGGGGCGTAACTTCCTCCGAACCGATTTGTGGGTGTGGTGCAGATGTTGTTATCGCCCGAAGGACCAGGAGTTCTGTGGCCTATTGGCGCCGAGTGAGTCAACCTCGCAACCGCTGGCTTCCGCTTGCAGTCTTGAAGCCGCACCCGCAAAGAGCGCACTCTATAACTTGGCTAGGGCTATAGTATAAGTATCACAGAACACGCCTTGCGGTCTAATTACGTTATTTAAGTAGTGAGGCACGGTGATATAAAGACGGTGGGTTGACTGAGCTATGAATATAATTATGTGTATGGAAATGATCGTTACAGGTTGTGTGTGCGCATGACTGAGTTCGCTATGGAGGAGAGAACCTGCCGTGAAGAAGGGTGGCCAGCCAGCCTGCATCTTCAGGAAGAGCCTCCGTGTGAAGGTCTTGATGGCGCCTGAACAGTATTAATACTATAAATGCGGCTTGCTTTTGTTATGGGATGCTTTTTTAAGGTTGAAGTAAATCAGTATGCAACAACTACTGCCCATTGTGCTATTCCTAGTTTATATATGTAACTTAGGTAATAATAATATAATATAATTTTTTTTTACCTCGCTTTCTTTCGTACTTCTAGACCTTTTTTTTTAATTATCGTATTCTTTCTGAGTTTTAATCATATGTGCTGTTTCTTCGATCCTCAATTATTGGCATATTGCATTTTTTGTTTTGTGTAGGATTAATCCATGGTCATATTTGTGAAGTCACAACTACCTATGGCTGTGTTAGTGATATAGATGATATTATTAACTGGGATTTCTCCATAGGAACAAGAACTTTTTCCTCAATAAGTATTCATCGATTCACTAATCCAAAAAGTTATAACTCAACTTTTGAAGATATTAAAATCACTACTACGCTGTTGAATATAAATGAAACTAATAATTTCATTTATGCTGAATCAACAATTACTTACAGCAACCTTCGTTCTGATATTACTATTCTATGCAATGCACTACCACCAAATATGATTATTTTTGGTATGATGTCAAATAGCCATGCTATGTAATTAATTAATTTTTGTTATATTTAGTATAGTCCATCCTCAACTACTTCTATACTTTCATGTTATACTCAGTAATAATACAATTATATACATATAATTGGTATATATAAATATAATACAAACAAACATATACATACATGCCTACATACATACATATACATACATACATATACATACATACATACATATATCTTATTTTTCTAGTATGCTAATATATTAAAGAATAGAAATGAAAAAATGTACATTTATTAAACGATAGAATTATTAATAATTTTTTTATATGACATTCACATAATCTAGATAACAGTCATCTTAATGGAAATATTTCAGAGATTTATCTTACTTGGAGAGAAGATTTCCTTACAATAGTATGGGATTCAAATCTAGTACAGACTAGTTTCAATATTGTGATTGCATCCAATCATTCCATTATCTTGAATGAAACTGTCTTTCAACCAGCCATTACCTTCAATAATACTCATGATGAGGCATTCTTATCAGTTAATATTACTCCAGTCTGTGCAGAAAGAGCATATGAATTTATTATTGGTATGAATGAAATTATCTATTTTTACTTGGTAAAAATTAACACTGTGTAATGAAAATCTAATATACAGCCATGTAGTTCAACTTACATATTTTGTTTCAAAAAGTTAATCTAAGCAGTTACTTGCAAATCATAATTTTTACTATTGTTTGAACAAAAGTGATGAATTATTATAATAATCACTTAATACTATATAAAATTTGGAACTAGTTATATTGCAAATAAACTATTGTATTGTAGGTTATTGTTTGCAGAGTAGTGAAATACAAAACCGAATCTTCAGTTTAACCTATGGTGGTGTATGGACAATTCACCAGAATTGTTCCACATCATCAATACAATATCAGACTACTTGTACAGCTACTGGATGGTCAACTGACATTAAGTGTTCAGCTATAAGTTAGTTACAATTCATCATTGATAAATTATAGCATTAAGTTGGCTGTAAAGTTTGTAGATTTATATTTGATTTACATAAGTAATCTTCGAAACTATATAGTTGATAATTTGTATAAATTTTGATGTAAAATTCAATGTACAATCAATTTAATACAATTACGATGCATTCCCATGATTTGTGAGCTATAATTGATAATTATGTTACTAATATTGTTATTACATTATGGTGATATGTTCCCTGTTGTGCTGTACTAATGCAACATTATCTGTTCATTTACATGAAATATATACACTGTAAGACTAAACAGAATACATTCATAAAAAAATAATAATACATGGAATAAATCAAGCACCAAGTATCTCAACCATTTCTTAAATTACTCACACTGATTGTTTGATAACAGCATGTTATATAAACAAATCATAATTGTGATGATATGTAGTTAAATTTTTTATTATAATATATTTTAGAATGGTGTTGACTAACTTAACTAATTGACAGCTTAGCCAAATATTTATGATTTTTTATTTGTGTCAAGCATTGAATATGTATCACACTACAACTGCTTTGAAATGTCCTATTGCAAGAGTTTTGTTTAAGTACCACCAGAAATCATAGACTCAAGTACTTATTCAGATAAATACTCATTCTTTTCAAAAATGTTATCATGCAAACTTAAATATTATACAACCAAAGACAGCAAATTTTCCACTTAATCACTTAGCTTTTCTATTCATTCAGTATGCATCATGTGATAGAAATATAATTGATTAAATAAAGTGGAAAAGCTTAGAATGAAATAATATATCTGATGTTTGACACATTATTATTTATAACATTTTAAGACAGGAAATGTTTGTCATCGAATCATTATGCTTATTATTTAATTTATGTTATTTAGTATTAATACGGAGAAATGCTATGCTTGTATATATTAAAATATTTTAGATACTACATTATCTTATGTTACATTAATTTCAAGTGGATTAATTAATGATGTCTATTATTTCCTAATGACATGGGAATTGGTTGACATCATAGCCGATAGTTATTCGGTAATGGTCACCCCAACCCCAGCTGATGACCACAGTGAGAGAACAACACAATTGCCAGTCACTACTTTAGGTCTGTATGAAAATGTGGAATACAAAGTAACCATATCTCCAGGAACATATTCAATTGGTTTGAATAAAACATTTACAATTCGTAAGTACAACAATTGTTTCAAATTATCACTGACAAAATTGTCACTATGTTTTTTCAGGTCGTTGTGGCTTTATAAGTAATATCTCCAGCATATACTCTTTGCAATACAGAGTCAAGCAATCTGGAATAACTACAGCATTAGTGAGGTGCTATTTAAATAACACTTTTGAATACAGTGAAACTGTTGAATGTGGACAAGATAATAACATAATGTGGATCAGCACTCCATGTAGAAGAAGTGAGCATTTTTTTTTTCTTTTTTTGTGAAAAAAAAGTAAATTTCATGAAAGGTTAAAGTGACACAGCTATTAATGAAACCAGCAATTGTTTTTACATAATAATTTACTATTTTTATTATTATGTTATTATTATTTTTATTTCTTTGATACAAAATTTTGTGAGATAATTTCAATATTATTTGTAAAAAAGAATCATTTTTATGACAAGTTACTAATATAAATTTAAATAATTTACTATAGTACTTCAATTCGACTTAGTGATAAATTATCTGTAACAAAAATGCTTTTTTTTCTTGATATTCAGTAATACAATAAGATAGCAAACAATACTTCCTTTTGACGATTGTCACCTGCAAAACAAAGAATTTTAACAAGCAATAAATTTAATTTACAACTTATTTTATATAATTTTAATTAGGTATCACTTACAATAAAATATTTATGATGCCAGTACTTCTGTTATCAAAAAGAATGATGTAAGTTACTACAGCAAATCTAAGTACTGTTTAAAGATTAAACTTTGTTGTTGTTGTTGTTTTTCAGAAAATTTCAATAATCAGTTTGTTAGAAATTATTTTGTCAGCAGTGATATTATTAGCATTCATTATAGGAATTGGATTTGGATGTTCTATTGGAACATTGTTTGGTAAAAGGATTGCAATGAAATACGTTCAGAAACAATCAAATGAACAGCAGAACATGAATTGCCCTGTTTATGAAACTGTGGAATTAAATGAGCAAACACAAAATGTTAGCATGTCATGTAATATTGCTTATGGAAACTTTACTCAATGAAGCTTTTATAATATACTTTATTATATACTTTATTTGTATTATTTTGAAATACAATTATTGTGACAACTGAATGATTAATTTTGTTACTTTGGAACACTTGAGAGGTCCTATTAAATATATGATAGGCTATGGGGATAAATGAAACATTATTTAATTATTAGTTTAAGTTGAGTCAATCGTCCTCACGTGTAGCATTTTGGTGTTTGCAGATTTGCAGTGTGTGTAATAACATAGAGCTTTTATATATAAGTGACCGTCTACAGGAAAATCGGGCACAACGCGGCCCCGACGAAAAATTTTTTTTTTGCACTTACAGACTCCTCGGCAAGCAGATATTAAGCTCTCCAAGTTTTATCGCCGTAGCTTTAGCCATTCCCGCTATATATTGCCTAACCGTTCCCTTCGTTAGGCTTATTTAATACAATTTTAAGAACTAAATCGATCTTTTTGCGACGTCTACGCATGCCGCGTTGTGCCCGATTTTCCCGTAGACGGTCACATAATATAATCAGCTCATACAATTTTTGGGACCAATTGAGGCAAAATTTGTGAACTTACTTTAAGAGACAAATTAACTTTGCAACACATAATGAAAGTACGCATTCAACCCCAAATCTTTCTATTATAAAATATACAACTAGCTTTAGTAGTGATAATCTGTAGATAATATCAACTTATTAACTTTTAAATTAGGATTCTACATAACACAAATGTAAGGTTTCATTAATAATGCATTACTGAAGTTGACTTAGAGTTTCTAAGTGTTAGAACCTGTCACCCCCACCCCCCAATCCTCCTCCATGATTTACTGCAACCTTCCCGGCTGTTAAGATATCAGCTAGGGATGTGATAAGCCTAAGCCCTTAGAATAATACTCATAGATTTGCAATGAAAATATTTAGCAAAGAATAAACTACTTGCTACACTCTCACCAAAGAGAAAAGTAAATCTTAGTTTATCAATGCAAGTTAATGAATATTTCTGGATAGTGTGTGCCCCCCTTACCTCCAAAGCAATAAAAATCTTAGGGGTCAGTGCCCCTTTCCCCCTCCCACTTCACTTGACCATGTTTATTGTCTGTATCTTCAAAATCAGAATGAAAGACAGACAAATAAATAGACAGACACAGGACAACACTATAACCATCTCGAGCTTGCACGCTGAGGGTAATAAATAGGGCACACAAAGTAGCTTAACAATAGCTGTCTTTACTCCAAACAGCGGTAACTTATAACTGTTCTACATTTCATAAAGCTACTCTGAAATAATATAGAAGAAAGATTTTGTATAGCTATACTAATGTTAAGACACATGCATAGCCTTAATATAATGTGACTCTGATTTGGTCAATTGCAAGGCATATTGTAGTATTTTTACTATATCCAGGATTGTGTTGATTTGTCACCAAAAATGTCAATTTTCTTAAAAATTGAATCAATCCATTATTATATAAAATTATTATGCATGTCAACTAGCTACTGCTCTTAGAAGTAACTCATTTGTCACACCTGATTCTACATTTATACTGGTATTACAATAACAAATTATGTATTATAATATACTCTTTAAGGAGGTTACATTAAACATTCATTTAATCACTTTATGAATTATTATTCCATTAATCATGCAGTTCAGTGTATATTAGTATTTGGTGCAATAGTTCGTTCCAACTGCCTGATCACATTAATCAGTTCACTGTAAATATAAACTTCTCTACCCTATACTAGGAACTGAATAACTAAATAGTTATTTCAAAGATTATTTTTTCTGCATTTCCAATAGTCTAGAGCATAGTAGCTCTAAGTAAGTTAGATCATTTTTTTATCAGTATGACAAATCTTCTTTTATTCCATACTGTAATGTCCAATATTATACATATAAATATATATATTTGATTGTGGTGTTATAATACAATTTTGAATGTAGATTTTTGAAGGCATATCTAGATAATTAGTCATGAAAACTTAAAGAAGTTCCAAAAATTATACCATTAATAATCAACATGTGTATCATATGACCTTGAAACTACAAAAATATATGAAACCAAAACTATAACGTTTTATGATATCAGTTATTTCCCAATATGAAACACAAACCTCTACTCCCAATTAAAACCAAATTCATCAGAAATACATTTTACTTGTACTATTTCAAATACTAGTTAAACCTATAAATTTAAATCAATATTATAATTTGATTATCAAGCAAGGTATCAAGCACATTTAGTATCATCCTTAAATTCCATACTGTAATGTATATTATTACTTATTAACATACGTGTTTGATTTCAGTGTTATAAAGTTTTGAATGTAGATGTTTGAAGGCACATCTAGACATTTGGTTATGAAAACTTTTAAAGAAGTTCCCAAAAGTATACCAAAAATAGTCAACATGTGTATCATTATGACCTTGAAACCAAAAAAATATGAAGCCAAAACTATAATGTTTTATGATATCAAGAATTTCCCAGTATAAGCGCCGCAAACTTCTACTCCCAATTAAACCTAATTCATCAGAAATGCTTTTTACTTATAGTATTTCGAAAAAACTATAAATTTTAATCAATATTTTTTTTATTATCAACCAAAGCATCAAGCACTTGCCTAATGATGTTCTTGCTTTTCCTTTGACAATTATTATCATTATACTTCACTTATTATTTTACTATTATTATCCATTGGCTTTACACTACTAAGTGAAAACGATCTAGTAGGAAGCATTATTATCAGTTGTACTCAAACTATTGATATCATAATAATTGATTTGTATAAGATATTATTTCTTCTACCTAGTAGCTATGAGACCCATTAGGTATGAACAAATGCTAAGCGCCTTGCTTCAATGTTATGTATAATAACAACTTTAAAAATTAAATTTGATTTTACATGCTGTAAACATTTTGCATATTATTGGAGATAATTCTTCGATACCACAATAACTTTGGGGGAAATTCTTGTTTAAGCTGATAATTCTATCTAGAAGTTTTGAAAATAGTTCAGAATCACCAATCAGTATACATTTACAGTTTGTGAAAATTATAATCAAACAATAGCAATTTTAAGTTTCCAAATAGTTGTAATCTTAAAAACTGCAGTGAATCACAATACATTTCAATTAATATGATTGTACTGACATACCATTGCAATTTTTTTATTATGCACTATGGGTGAGGGGTGGTAGTAAATAATTCTGTTTAAATTAGGTGAATACTTAAAATTGTATAATGAACGCATATTTTTAATTATGTTGTCTAGAATTTAAATGTTTTAGATTTATTTCAAATGTATTGTGACTTTAATTATTTAGCTAAGATCATGGCTCATTAATATTCAAAAGATTTGCTTGCTATCACTACCATAACGTATTCAGTCATACACACATACTGTCAACAAGAATAACATTACTTATTTCAGATAAATAATCTATTATTTTATTCAATCTATAATGTTATAATAATAACTTGAGATCTATATGGTACAGTCACAAAAGCTACAATAAAGATATTCCCTATTATTGTTAAATAGTATTATCACCTCGTATAAAGTATAACTTGAATAGCAGTAGATTTTAATTTTTACAAAAATAAAAGAAACAGTAAATCAATTAATTAATGCAATGCATGATTTTTGTTTCAATGTTAATAGTATAAAGAGTCTCTTGAAGCATCATTTTGTTGTTTATATGTGATTAAATTTTGGATACAAACTAGTTATTGAGCATTAACAGTTGACTTTACCATAAGCAACATTACATGCCATGTCCACCACTTCAGTTTGTTCTTTCAATTCTACTGTTTCATAAACCGGAAAATTTTTCTTTACTACTTTATCTTCTGCTGTTTTAATTTTCTTAATCTTCCTCAACTTTTGATCTAGCAATACTCCAACAACAACACCCACGAAGACGCCAATGAAGAAAGTCGATAAAGATACCACTGTTATGATGATTTCTGGCAAACTATTACCATGTCTCTGCAAGTACATGTCTGATAGCTATAAAATAATTGGATGTACTGTATACTGTGAACTTACCTCATATGAGAGAGTTGAAGTGGCATCACTATAAGACATAATGTCTGAAGAAGCAAGGCAAAAAAAAAATACATTTACATGAACACAAAAACAAATTATTGACAAATGTAAGTAGAAAATAGTATACATTAATCACTTCACATCTTAGCTGAAATGTATATTGAATCTTTTAGATGTATTTAAAAATAAGTTAAAAATATAAAGCAAAAACTAAGATTTCAGTTTTAGCTCCCTTGCATTTGATATGAAGCTTTGATATTATAATACTTTGATATCTTTTTTTGTTTTCAAAAATTATTCAATAATATAGATCACATTAAGTAATTTGGCAGAAAGAATACATACCCTTTCCACATGGAGGTTTTTTCCAATTTTTGTCCAGTCCACACTCTATTCTTTCATTGTAATAATCAATTGAGTTTCTTAAGTTGCACTCCACGAAAGCTAAAGTACTTCCAGTTTGATTTATGACATATTTTAGAGTGTGTAGTATATTAGAATTCATGATCATACTGCAACTTCCTATCAGTCATAATATTGATAATTATAAAATGGATAATAAATGTATAACAAATTTTGTACCTATTTTGAAGAATCTACTTATGTATGATTTATTCCCCAATGATATTGTTACATTATATTCCACATTGTCATGTAAACTCAAATAGGTAGATGGTACATGAGTACTTCTCTCACTGAGGCCATCAGCTGGAGTTGGACTGATTGATACAAAATAACTATCACTTTTAACATCCACTAATTCCCATGTCATCACAAAATAGTTGATGTCATTCAGTCGTCCACTTGGAACCAGTGTTGCATAAGAGAATGTAGAAGCTAAAAATATTTATAACATCAATACATATAACGAAAAAATATATAAACTAACTAAGAGCAGGACACTTCACATCAGTTGACCATCCATTTGCAGTACAATAGCTTTGATACTGTATTGAAGATGTGTAACAATGCTGGTATATTATCCACAAACCATCCATGTTTAAACTGTAACTTCTATTTTGCATAGAATTTTCTACATTTCTATCAAACAAGCATGAACCTACCTACATTAACCAGAATATTATTAAAAAAATTATTGGAATAATTGATTTTATTCTAAAATAAAAAAAAGTCTTTCTTTGTAGTATGTCTAAATAAATATTATATACATTTAATTATGTACAATATATATATATATATATATACACATATATATATATAATATTGTGGGTGTGTACTCTATGTAGTAATATTATCTGCAATAATTAAAAGTTACCATCATTATAATAAAAATTTAACATCTAACATTAATTATCTTGGAGTGCTTTGTTTAGACTACAGTTAATTTCAGAAGAGAAAGCTGATTAATTAACAGCAATGTAGCAGCTGCAGATTCAAGTAGCGTCAAAATATCTGTTATTTAGTTTACTAACAAAGACTAAAAGTATAAACATAATTACATCTGTATACTTAAATCTACTTAAAACATTCTGATGGGTAATTTTGAAAAAAGCAAAATGACTATATCACAAAATTTTACTATGAAATAATTACCCATATTGAAAGTAGTCATCACTCCTGAGCAAGTTGTAGTAACATTCATAGTTAGAGAACTAATGTTTCCAATATTTAAGGCAATAGTCGAATTGTTTGTTTGGATGTTAAATAATAGCCTCATGCCTGAAGCAATTTTTATGTCTACATTAGATTCATTCTGCAAATTCAATGAAATAATGAGGTTGTCTTCAACCAATTTTAGGTATATGACTTCGACACTACTAATTATCTCATTATCTATAAATAACAATATACAAAATGTAATATTGAATTGATTTTTTACTTTAATTAATACTTTAATCTTTGAGAAATACTAAAAATATATTAATTTGATTTCGCTACATTGTGTATTTCTTTGTTATGTTTACATAATTTCAGAACTAATAAATTGATTTAAATAACAGAAGGGTGGATATGAGGAGACATATTTTCAGTAGCTTCTTTATCAGTGCAAATGTTATTATCTTAGCTGGTCTTATGCAGAATAATACACTGGGCACAAAATCTGCATTAGACAGTGGGAAGGATCATAAATTTCTTCAACATTGGGTTTACAAATTTGAAAATATTCCAAAATGAAAACCTAATGGGATTTGCATTGATTGTGGCAGTTACAGACCAAATTTTAGTCACAGCCTTACATAATAAGTTTATTATCTTATATATTACATGTATAATAATGAAAGACTATAATGGACATATTGTTGCCACAAAAATTATTTTATTAATGATCAATTGTAACATTTATATTATTAAAGGTCTAACAACGATGATTCTATCAATCAACAATAAATAAATATTTCCAGCAATGTAGAAAGATTGAGATGATGTGATCAATAAGCAGTATCTACTACAAAAATTATTATACTCACCAAATATGGGAAATGTCTCCTCTCGATTGCAAAAAACACTTACACCTGATATTATTATATTGTGATTAACCGTAAGAATAGAGTAAATATTAGTTGTAGAATTAACGTCAGTCTGTTCTGTGTAAATGGTGATATTATTAATACTTGCTGTATAATTAGTTCCTATCAGATTATTCCAGTGAAAGCTTACTGAATACAATAATCTCATTCCACGATAGACATCCCAACTAACAAGGTAACTGTTACCACATTCATATGTGTCTGTAACTGTACATACTTCCACTGAAACTAAACAAGAATACTTAATAATATCAACATTTACTGGAAAAAATATTTACCTGCCTCAAAAATACCAGTCACAAGGAATCCCATTATAAGTTGTAGCCACATATTTGGTGTTTTTTTCTGACGCTAAAGGTAAAGTAAAGAATAGTGAAGCTACCAATGAAACCTCTGTAGAGTGACAAAAATTAAATAACTCAAAACTAACCTGCTCTAAATAAGTCTATTCAAATCTAGCTAAGCTAAAAGGGTCAGTATTGAGCATCTCAGGTTTGTTTATCAGACAGATTTAGAAACTTATTTCAATGGTTTTGATCTCTCCTGTAGAAATTAAGGCAAACTAACTGTCTACACACAACCAATTTAGTGAGATGAGCTTAAAATCCTATAGGATATCGGGATCTCTATGGAGTATAGCAATAAGAACACAGGCACTTATTGGTTATAAACCTTACATATATACCTGATATATAATCATTATAAAATCACCGATAGCTACACTGGCTAGGCCTTGATGAAAATTAAATAACTCAAAACTAACCTTCTTTAAATAAGTCTATTCAAATCTAGCTAAGCTAAAAGGGTCAGTATTGAGCATTTCAGGTTTGTTTATCAGACAGATTTAGAAACTTATTTCAATGGTTTTGATCTCTCCTGTAGAAATCAAGGCAAACTAACTGTCTACACACAACCAATTTAGTGAGATGAGCTTAAAATCCTATAGGATATCGGGATCTCTATGGAGTATAGCAATAATAACACAGGCACTTATTGGTTATAAACCTTACATATTATACCTGATATATAATCATTATAGAATCACCGATAGCTACACTGGCTATGCCTTGATGTTTCAGGTAAAGATCATTTGTAAAACGAAGTTTGGGACAGGGTCAACCACGAATGCAAAAATACAAAATGAAACGTGAAGGTCTACGATTACAGAACATGTTATTGTAAGTTGGATTGTTATCAGTATTTGTTGATGGATTAATTCGGATGTGTACTTAAAGGAATACAACAACAATATTCAAAATATCATCATAGTAGCTCTATCACTGTCATAGTAGCTCTATCACTGAGTTTCTTAGTAGGCATTTCCATGGGTTTTGTTATTGGAGCATTGTTTGTTCATAAGATTATGAAGAGTAAGAAAGTTCAGAGACCAGCAAGTACACAGGAACAATCAGATAGTCATGTTTATGAGACTGTAGAATTGAGAGAGCAATCAGAAACTGTTAGTATGTCTTATAATGTTGCTTATGGTAATGCAAACTAATTATGTAAACATGTTATCTAAAGTGCATTATGTATATAACAGCTGTATAAAACTATGTTGTTATTGCAGCAATGAGAACAACTTTTTGCTAAACAGATTATCGAAGAAAAAAATCATTATTAGTGGCATAAGCAGACAAGCTCCTGACCGCCACTCCTAAGCCCCTTAAGACCAAATAAGTATATACCAACTGAAATTATAAATTGATTTGACACAGGTAATTCAATACAAATTGTTTCACCAGCATACATTTTCTGCATCAAGTGTCACTGTTTGGCAAGATACTTGCTAGTATAGTATTATCTCTTTGATAGCAACAAGGTAGCACGATCATGTATAGCCAGTAATATTATATTAACATGACATTCAATCTTCAATGAATCAGTTGCTTTATTTAACTTGGATAATTTCTATTACACATGCCAGTGCTTGAAATACTTCTCAGTACTCAAGAGAGATGAAGCAATTACCTGTGATTAAATATGTTTGAAATACATTTAAATACTTCTACAGTCTTACATGTGCAAAAATATCTTACACAAAACAATACCTTAATCCTTATATCTATGGAAAAATACACAATACAACTTCCTCATATTTTGTTAATCAAATTAGCGCATGAGAAAGCTAGCATTCCACTCTCTTTTTTTACAATACTACTCTTTAAGAATAAGTACTTAACAGTAGATCAGCACTGAGTGGACTATTGCTGATTATGATTTTTATAATTATTGGTAATAATGATTATATTATTAATATTATTATTATTATTGTTGTTGTTTTTGTTGGTGGTGATGTTGTTTTATGTTGTTGCTTTATAATTGTTATTATTGTAACTATTACTTTTACAGTGTGGGCCTAGCGGAACCTACACGAACGTTTGAAAGAATATTTGACCAGCGAGGCGATACTATTAGTGGTTGATAATTATTATTATTATTACTATTATTATTATTATTGTTATACTTTGACAATTATTTTCAATATACTTCAGTTATTCTTACTATTATTTTCTATTGGCTTAACATTACATGACTAAGTGAAAACAATCTAGTAGCAAGTGATTATTGCACTCAAATTCTGATTCTAAATAATGGATTTATATAAGATGTTATATTTACTACTTACGTGTTGACAACTGTTGTTGCTGCTTTTTTAGGTATGCCACGAGTATACAAAAAAAATGTGTAATATATAAACTGCATTCAAAGTCAGTTTCAAAGTTATAGAATACTCAAATAATTACAACTCATTATAAGCCATCGTAACTTGTATAATACTGTTCAGATTAATTCATATGAAATAGAAAAATTATTTATTTCATAAACAGGAAAATTACTCTTTACTTGTTCATCTTCTGATCTTTGAAGTTTCTTATTCTTCCTAATATTTTGATCAACCAATGCTCCATCTAATTATGGATAATTTTTAATGTCATAAAAGCACAAGATGCCATTTTTTTGGCAATTTAATACATCTAAATTAACTGAATGGCTGAGATTATTGGTACATTTAGTTTAAATAATAAATTATGCTGCAAGTAATTTTTTCTTGACCTCAACACGTGCATGTTTGCATTCAGCACACCAAGAACTGTTGGTATGATCCTAGTGTCCATTACAATTTCCATACATTATTTTCTGTTTGGTGATCAACTATTGAAAATGTTTAATCATTTTCTCTGCGCTTCTTAAAAAAGCATTTGTTAACATAAAAAATAACTACATAGATAGATAGTTTGAAAGATACTGATGGTTAAAATCATGTTTACTAGTCAAATTGCTATGATAGTAATTTTTTCAAAGTAAATGAACAACATGTTCTTTTTCCCAAACTATACAAAATTGGACATATTCACTTTAGACAATTATAGAGCAAATTTCTTATTTCCTGTCTCTTAAAATAGAAAAAAAATGTAATTTTGGACAATAACATTTTGGTTCATTTAAAGCTACTGTCCATAATAATAATTTAGTTACAATAGTTAAGTAGAGCAATTATTGTTACAAGGATAAATGAAATCATGTACTATGCAGATCTATTGAAGTTATATCAAATTTATATTGCACAAATTTTGCTGTAAGCTTGATTCTTCCTATAATAGTTTGCTGTAAGATATTATTTGCTGGTATTCCTCTCATTATTAAAAGCTATAATATTGGTCAAAATTGTATATTAGTATCAGTATCAATGTTTTTTGGAAGGAAAATGAAACCAAAACATTGTATATGTGAGTGTTACAGTATTTGCATTTGTTTGTATTTCTTAAAATCTGAGGTGATGACAAGAGTTATCTAGCATACACAACCACACCTTTACTCTGACCAATTATAATAACTGTGGCATCATTTAAATTTCATATCGTATATAGTGAACCAGGATGCAGTCTGTTACAGAGAAGAAATAATTGATAGCTACACATTATTACCAGTGTAAAAGTCACTTAAAGCTCGTTGGTCATGACATAATCTTGTTTAAAAGATAAACAACTTTAAACCAAAGTCATCTACATTCAACTTTTTAAATAATGATCATTTTTTCATATGTGCACTCGAATATATAATGATTGCTGTTATTTCTAGTAGGATAACATTTGTGATACTAAGGTGATTGGATCCTTTATGCTTGTTATATACTAAGTTATAAACTAATGTTATTCTGTGAGTATAAATGTTATCAAAAACATGCATTCGCTTAGAACAAGGTATATATTATTGTACGGGCAATTGCTTGTGGGTTGAACAAATATAGCTACTATTATAACAAACCAAGTACAAAGAAACAAGACATAATGCAGTCCATGTATGCTTTATAATTGTTAACTTTAAATTAAGTTTTAACATTATTTCAATATTATTCATTTTTTGCTCCTTATTCTCACCTAAGATATATTTACTCTATTTGTGCTCACTATTGTGGAAAATGTGCTCCATAATCTTGTCTGAGTAATACTGTACACTACTTTCTAATAGATACACATTTCAAAATAATATAAAAATTACTTAATAATATTATAATAATCCGAAATATTTCTACTTAATTTAAGCTAGATGAACATTACCTGTCTCCATCACTGATGTAGATATATTAGTGTACTTGACTTTTTCCTTAGAGTAAGGCTTGATATGACCACAGTGATGGCAAGTTTTAATTTCTGCATATTCTGTCTGACATCCCTATTAATGTTACAATTAGGAAACTATACTGAGCAAGTTTATATAAGAAGTCATAATTATTATGAAATAATTTTTTATTAGTAATATCTCACTATTCTGCAGTTTGATGAACTTTTGCATTGATTTCATAGATGACATATTGTTTAACTGTGCATTTACTATGTTTTAATGCAGAGTAATTGCTATCTCGGTAAGCCTAGATTAAAGATATAGCATAAATTTATAATTGGTCTATTGCATAAACAGTTTGGTTTGATTCTTTATGTTAAAATACAAATGTTTGAATAACTTAATTGTGATGTTAGATAGGAGGTGCTGACTGCCCCTATTCAAACCTTAATAATATTGTCTCCATAGTTAGTTATAACAACAAAAAAATGTTTTGGTAAACAAAACAAGTTCATAAGCTAGAAGAAATTTAGTTTATAATAGTCAAATTTCTAATAAATTAGAATGTTCACATTATTACATTTGAATTACTTTTTGTTTCAGTTCTAGTGCAGGCTCTGCTTGGCTTGAACGACTAACTATAACTTAAACTTGTGCATTTCGTTCTACTTTTCTCCTACAAACCTCATGGAACTTGTTTTCTCTCCTCAGAATGAAGTTGGTATCAAATTATTTGATATTCAAACTTGGTAATACAGTATTTGTGTGGAAAAAGAATTTGAATGGAGTACTTAAAATAGTACCTACTGTCAGGTTTATTCACTTACTTCAATTTGTCTTTGGTTCATGTCATTTGAAAGTATTTTCTTGCTGTTATTGAAAAATCTGTTATTAAGTTGCATATATGTCTCATCCTGTGAAGAATAATTAAAATTACTTTAACATACAAAGAATATTATCTTTACCTCATTTATCTTTGATTCAGTGGCCTCAATACTGTTTTAAAGCAAGAACAGAATTTGTTACAATAATTAATATTGATATCAAAATATAGACACTTACAAAAGTATTGAACCAGTGAGGGCAGGTTAAGTCTTGTGTACCCACTGTACCCTGCTCAACAGGGTTAGAGCAGCTGCTAAAATATCAGCTGGGGGTGTGGGTAGCCCCTACAACCAACTTTACACTGTGAGTAACCCTTCTTCTAGTTACTAACTACAACAGTAGTGAAGATATCTAGTATGGAATAAACCACTTATTACATTTTTCAGAGTGTTATGGCAAGATATTTCACTCTCAGGCTTTATTTTCAGTTGCCTCTGGCTCTTGAAATATTTCACCATATCACACTCTAACTCATGTATTAAGTTAAATATATAATATATATATTTTTATAAAATAATATAGAACTAAGAGCCACATTATTAATAGAAGACTTAAGATACAGGTATGAAACAACTGTTCTTCGGGGAGAGATTGTTAATCAAAGTATTAAGCTTCCAGCTAATAATAATAACTTCCGCAGGATCATTAAAATAGGTACCCGTAACGCCAAATTTGGTCAGGCCCAAAATCTGTCCCGACCATAAATGGTGGCTAAAAAAGTTTCGGACAAAAACTGGCTGCGAAACTCCATCTGGGCGGGGAATAAACTACCAAATTTGGTGCACTTCACCAAAATTTGTACTACCTAGCCTCCCACAAAAAATATTTGAGACACTGGAGGTGGTTTACTCCATACTGTAGTGTTGCATAATCTAGTTCTTGTTGAAGCGTTTGCTAGGGTTACTTATTATAATCCCTGTACAAAGAACTGACACAGAACGAAATGCATGCACTTATTATATTATTGTCGGTGTTTTGGAATAACCTTAGTTACATACTTATGGCTTCTCGAGTAGCCCAACTCTTTTACCTACCACCACCATGCCCGGAAAGAGTCTGGCAGCATTTGTACACAATACCAGTTTAGGTATCCCTGGTACCTATATATTACGGAAACACGGGTGCCCCCATACCTATATTTACACGAATATAGGTACCCCTTCGAAATATAGGAAGCCCCTCTGTGTCACCCTATATTACGTGTGAACGCTTCAAACTAGTTGATAGCTAATGGTGATGGCAGTTAAAACTGGCAACCCACCTTGAGGGATGGAATCATTGACCTCCGACTAGTAAAATTAAGAGACACAATATTTTTTACCATACACTATTACTGTAGTCAGCTGAAAATTTATAGAAGCAATAAAATTTTTGTGGGGGGGAAATTTTTAAATACAATAGCTAATTCTAGTTTCCCCAGTTTTAGGAAAATAATTACTTCTTTGTTGTTGTTGTTTTCACTACTGTAAAGGCCTTAGCTAAGTAACAAAAAGAGTAGAAAAATACATTTCTGCTTCAGGTATTGTACAATATTGTTAGGTATGCTCTGTAATACACATTGCATTAGTTTTTGTTGAGCAAAAAAATAGCCAGTTTGCTTAGGTCTCTACTATAGTAGCAATTTCATAATGAATGTAGTTTGAGCCTACCACTTTAGTAAAATAAGTTTGAGCCTACCACTTTTAGTAAAATAAGAGTCCATAATTTCTTTTTCTTTTTTAATACACACACTATCAACTTAAGTCGATAAAAGCATCTATATACATGTGGCATTATTATTTAGTAATTTCTCTAATTTAATCAGTAACATATATTTTTTACTCACTAACTCAAAATCAAAGGATCGTGCAGGATCTTGATCAAATCATGAAAAAGCAGTGACATATTGGTTCAAAAGAAATTCTCCGGAGTGTTTTCATTGTGGGAAAACAGGTCATATCAAGTGTACTATTTCCACCATGGAAAGCAGAAAGCTAACCAAGCTTCTGTAGTGAATGACTATAACTCAGACAGCAGAAGTGATGTTTAAAAAGTCAGTCACAAAGTGCTCTCAGCTGGTACTCCTAGTAAATTGATTATAGACTCAAGAGCAAGCTGTCATTTGTGTTGTGACAGTGAGCTGTTTGACCAATTAGAAACTTGAAACATCCTATTTATGCTTGAATTGGAGATGGAAAAGTTTTGAAGGCTACTGGCAGAAGGATTATATTTCTGAATATGAAATTGTCAGGTCAGAATGGAATGAGTGCAGATTAATTGATATTCTGTATGTGCCACTGTTATCTTATACTCTACTGAGTATTTCTAAGGTAATAGATTTGGCAACGTGCTGATTTCAATGAGAAAGGTTGCCAAGTATGCAATGCAAAAGGCAAGTTAATTGCTGAAGGATTAAAAGTTGGAAGTCTCTATTATTTGAATTGCTCTATGTGTAATGCAAAAGTAAATGTCTCAAAACAAGACGGAAAAGAATATTTGACATTGTCGTTTGGACATTTAGGGATACACAATCTCCAATGGCTTGCAAGAAGCAAAAGATAGTGAGAGGATTTGATTTTGATGCATCAAGAAATGTAAGGCATGTGTGGAAGGTAAATATCATACAGATTATTTTCCAACTAGTAATAGAGGAAGATCAAGGGAGTCACTTGCATTAGTACATAGTGATGTATGTGGAAAAATGAATAAAAATATTTGAGTGAAGCTGAGTATTTTTTAACTTTCGTTGATGATTTCTCTCATTATAGCTACATGGGTCTAAGCTTTAAAGAAAAAGGATGATTATTCAATTACTTCTAGAATTGAAAGGCTCTAGTGGAGAGATTCAGTGGAAAACAACTGAAATTTCTGTTCCGACAATGGAGGTGAATATGTCTTTAACGAATTTGAGGATTACTTGATGTCACAAGGGATATGCCATGAGTGTACAGCTCCCTAATCACCCGAGCAAAATGGTACAGCTGAACAAAATGAACAGGACTCTAGTTGAGATATTGTGTTCTATTTTGATTGATGCTAAACTACCTCATGCATTTTGAGCAGAAGCTGTATCTACTGCAGTTTACTTGAGAGACAGAAGTCTGACTAAAGCTGAAAACATGAATCTGTTTGAGGCCTGGATGAACGACCAACCTTAAGTAGAACACTGGTGTGTTTTTGGATGTGAGGCATATACTCATGTTCCAAAGATGAAAGAAAAAAGTTAGATTCAAAATTAAAAAATTGTGTATTTTTGGGTTATGGAGTGGAAACAAAAGGTTATTGACTCCATGGTGTGAGAAAATAAAAGTGATCTACAGTCAAGTTAAGTTCAATGAAAGGTACTAATAGTGAAATTGAACAGATTTGTACAGAAGAAAAGCATTCGTGGAGTTGGACCTTAATACTGGCGATGTTTCAGTTGACAATGAAGTTGATATACATTTATATTACTGGACTCATTGTGATCTTTTAACTGAACTACACTGGATTCTCGATTCATGTTTAGTGTTATTGTTTAGGTCCAATGCCACATAATCTGCCATAATGTCACAGCATTCGGATAAGAGAAGGTAGTATTTACTGGAGCTGGTTATAGAGTGTATAAACCTAGTTCTTATTTTGTTTGTTGAATTCAATCAATACAATCAACATTTTATTGACATGAATATATTAATAATTGTACTATTATTTAAGCTATTTCTTTATCTACAGTTTTACAAGCAATAAACAGTCCATAGATGTGAAGGCTGAAAGGCATTGTGTATTTTTGAACAACTGTCCTGCACTAATTATATTTCACCTAGCTGTCTTTAGTTGTACTCCAGTATGTAGTAGGTTTTTCATGTGTTCTACAGCTTAGTTTTAGTTTTTTCTTACCAAAACTAAAATATCCCGAAAATAAGCAGGTTTGGTTTTAGTTTTAGTAAACTAAAACAACACTATTCAAATCAAATCATCATGTTTTGAATGATATCATTCCTTACATTGTGAACATATGCAACCAAGGGAGCTTTTTGTGTCAGCTGTATTCTGTAATACATAGACACTATCCTTACTACATGATTACATATACACAATACTTTTATCCTGTTGAACAACAAACCACTCGTGATCGCTAATACCTGTTTATGATCCAAAAAAGTAGATGTAGATACATCACTCACACTGAACATGTCCATTATGATGAAGCAAAAGGCACAAAAAGGTCACTTAGGTCAACTTTTTAGTGTGCAGAGCAACTACTTGTCTTTGTATAAGTTCAGACCCTAGTATCGAGGTATTGGCTATTTAGTTTTTGCTATCATCCCACCACTACCAGTTATTCATCCAGGCAACCACTGTGTGGGCAGGAGAGAACATGTGGTTATCTATTTTCAAGGAACTTAGCTCACTTGGTATCTCTGCTTTTAGACCGGAGGTCATCCTCTTGGGGAAGTTACCTATTAACCGTCAAGCCTTACCTCATTCTCCTATCCACCAAATGGAGTTTAACTTTGTCATTCCAATTTCCCATCAACCCTCATCCCCACTACCGCCCCCCCCCCCCCCCCACCCCTCCAACAGACCCACCCATCCTAAAACATAATCTACCTCCATAACTATTACTGGAAGGAGGGGATTGGTAATGCGCACAGGATCCTCTCTTCCAGCCAATACTTGGTACCAGGTCCTGCACCACTGCTAGTTCTTGCTGGCACTATTACTGCTAGCACATCTTCGCTAGCCCCTGCCAGAACTTCCTGTTCTCCTACCTACTTCATTCTCAACCTCTTCTGCAGTTTGCCCTACCTTCCTGATTCCCTATTTTTATTTTGGGGAGAGTATGTGAATACATATTCTCTGACCTATGAGTTTAACCTGGCACAGATGCACACTGCATGTAGCTGGAAGATGAGTGCAATGGCCACATGCGCTATCACACTCAACACGGTGGAGTTAGTGTTGTGTATGCATGTTATGAATATGAGCATCTGTTCACACATCAGTATTGTTAGGTGATCACTGATGGCTACACATGGCCCACTAACGTCCATTACCTTATCACATTACGGTGCTCGGGCGGATGGGATAAAAATTGTCGCTCAAGCCTATCTCTCCAATCAAGCTACCACCCTGACTAATCTCGTTGATAGCATACCAGCTTGATCACGTGCCACATGGATCTGCAATATTTTGCCCTTCCCCTTGCATCTCTTGGCACTCTCCTCACATCATAAAGTACCTAATTGCCATTGCAATGTTAACCTCATTTTGTTGCCTGTTCATGGGGCAAATGAGAAACATTGAGTATTATACTCAACACCACCTATAACAAAAAATGCTGGGTTTTAGTATTTAAATGTAATTGCTGGTATCGCCCACCAGTACTAGATAACATGTGTATTTTATCCATGGTTTCCCTCTCCTGCTTTCTGTATTCCAAAACTATCCCAGTTTTCTTGTTCCTTTTTCAACACGTCGATTTCCTTTTAACTTAGTCGATTTCTCTACTTCTCTAATTGTATAGTGTGTTATAAATTCATGCAAATTCATCTAATTCTTAAAATAAATCAACAGTCTGGTAGAAATTGAATTTTGGTTATGACTTTTATCTTATAAACAACTTTTTATGCAATGCACACATTAGCCTACACTGCCTGAAAATTGTCCATTGACAACATTAACAAAATCTTAATTAGTGCATAACTTAGTATAATGTGTTGATAACCAGTTTGCTAACCTCTACAGCCTTGTAAATTTTTAGTTAACTCTAATTATCAAGACAAAATGAACTCTTTAAAAAAAAGATATTATTGGTTTCAACCGCTTATCAAATCAATAACATCACTAACGTTGTAGTTTCAGTTTGGATACAATAATAGATAATGTAACATGACTAATAAATAATGACTTTATAAAACTTATGCCCTTTAAGATTAGCGATACAGACGTGAGTAAACTATTAAATTTAACCAATACATGTTAACATGTGCTATGATATTTTTTTATCGAAACTGAAATTACTAAGATAGTATTTTCTACAAAATCAGTTCACATTACCATAAGCTACATTATAAGACATACTAACAGTTTCTGTTTGCTCTCTCAGATCTACAGTCTCATAAACAGGACTATCTGATTGTTCCTGTGTACTTGCTGGTCTCTGAACTGTCTTGCTCTTCATAATCTTATGAACAAACAATGCTCCAATAACAAAACCAATGGAAATGCCTACTAAGAAACTCAGTGGTAGAGCTGCTATGATGACTTTTTGTATATTGTTGTTGTTTTTCTGTAAGTACAAATCTGAATTAATACATCAATACATACAGATAGAATTCAACTTACAAAACCATGTTCAGTAGTCGTTGAAGTAACAAAAGAATAAATGGTTTTGTTGATGTCTATACATAATGAACTGATATAATTACTGTATATGAAACTTTCTTCAGAACTAAATTATTGTTCCATCATAAAACTTAAACCAGAAATAAACATTAATGTTGCCTTCAAAGACATATCAAAAGTGATTTGTGAAGCCATTAAAAGAGAAAGGTTAAATTAATTATATGGCACCATGTTTGTTAAAAATTAAATTGATTACATTTACTGGCATACAAGAATTAAAAAAATTTCATATATTATTACATTATAGAATTTGCTAGTACAATTCACAGTCACCATGGGCATAAAAGTATAAGATTGTGTACTTAATACATATTCACTTTAAAAACTACTCACATTTCTCACATGGAGTGTCAGTCCACCTTTTGTCAACTCCACATTCTATAGTTTCACTGTATTCAACTTCACTAAAGATACACCTCACAAAAGCTGTTGTAATTCCAGATTCTGATATGTTGTAATGTAATACATGTACAGTAGAGGTATTTCTCAAGAAGCCACAATGACCTGAAAAAGCAGGTTAATTATTATCTACCACCAATCAATTAAGTAGGTTACCTATAGTAAATTGCTTATCGATGTTGACTGAATGTGTTCACGGAGATATTGTAACATTGTATGCAACATTGTCATACACACCTAATGTAATAGCAGACAATTGTGTCATTCTTTCTCTGTTGCCATTAGCTGGCGTGGGAGTGAGCATTACCATATAAACATCAGTTATGATGTCTACTAATTCCCATGTCATTAGAAAATAGTTTGTGCCATTAGTACATCCTTGGAGTTAGTATAACATAGGAAGTAGTAGAATCTATATACAATAATTTGTAAAATATTATTTCATACTTCATGTAAATAGAGATGTTATTAATAATTATGTGAGCTGTACATAAGAATGACAAACAATTCAATGAAATATAAATATTTGTAAGCCTATTATTATATACATCTACGTGGATTACAGGTGGGCATATTTCATATTATACATAGATGTTATCAAAAAATATAATTTAATAGATGTCATGTGCATTCAATGAAAATAATTACGTTTTAAACTTTTAAAACTATGAAGATGCTAATAGTAATACATACAAAAAGATATATTATATTTAATTTGATCTTTATTGTAGTTTGTTGTCAATATAGCAGATAACTAACCTAGTGCTGAACAATATATATCAGTAGACCATCCAGTAGCAGTACAATTCGTTTCATACTCTAGTAATGTTGCAGAACAGTTCTGATAAATTGTCCATATTATATCATGACGGTTTGTGTTGAAACTTCTGTTTTGTATAATGTTTTCTGTAAGATTTTCCAATAGACAAGGACCTAAACATATCATAGAATGTGGGTATCAAATTAACTGCATTATACATTCATGAGTATTCAATTAATGATGTTAATGCCTTGGTGAAAATAAGCATCAATTGATTAATAACATAAAATACTATATTGTACGTAACATCCTTCAAAGTAAACAAGAAAAAAAAAAAAGAAACACAGGTACGTTTTAATGAGAAGTGATAACTAATGAAGGCAATTTAGAATCACAGTTTATCAATTTGGAAGAATTTAACAATTCAAGTCATTAAAACCTCAATTATGACCGTACTATTTTTTTTTCATAATTGATTCGAAGGATGTGGTAAAAAATTAAAGTCACGTTTAATATTGTTGTTTAATTTTACAACTTATGGATAGTTTAGTATATTGCTAGTATTAAAGCTTGTAAAAGTATTTATCATGTTATCCAAATTCTTCAATGAGATATTATACCATTGTCAGGTACAAGTGGATAGTTTAAATATTGTATCTCAGAACTTAATCAGTTTAATAATAAAGAGCAAAATGTAACATTTACTAGCTATTTAAAATGTAGTTGTAAAATGTTTTATGCCTTGATACTAAAAAACCCCACCAATATAAAAGATAGAAGATGATCCTGAACAAGTAGAAGTAAAGTTCACCATTAGAGACTTTACATTAGTAACATTTAGAGTGAAAGATGATGAATTGATTTTGTAATCATATACAATGAACTGATCTGAAGCCACATCTATTGTTAAATGACGTGAATTAATATTAGGATCCCATGATATTGTAATAGTATGATCTATTGAACCTATCAATACAGCTGGAATCACGTCAGGATAATCTGCATATACATCAATTAAAAATTATAGATTTACTGAGAAAAATGGTATAATTTGTAGTTGTCACATGTTATAAATAATGGGTGAATTGTTTTTAAACACCATATTTAAAGTTTTTATTGTCATTCTTGTAAAACTAATAATAGCATTAATGTGTTTTAGAAATGTAGCCACTCTCATTATACTGTTTTATTAAACAGACTGTATCACTAAATTATTATACTTCTAGAGTCATAGATAAGTCATTAATAAAAAAACATATAAGTATTGAATTTTGCAGATTTGCCATATTGATTTTATTTATATCAAAGCTATAAAAAGATTTGAGATACAATCATACGTTCTAAGTATTCACGTCAAATTGGCTTATTAACTTACTTTGAAAATATGACAGCTGTTGTCCAGACCTAGAGCATTCAATTCTCAATCTAGGATTCAAGTGAGTGCCATTTATTGTGAGAGTAGAATGTAAGAGAGTAGAATGTAAGAGACTTGAATTTTTTAATATCAATTCCACATAAGTATTTATCCCAAGTACTATTTGAAATAATCTCTCACCAACCATAGAAGCTGAATCAAAGGGGTAAGAAAATATATTTCTTTTATCTTGATAAATATCCCAAACAAGAAAATTGCTATCAACACAGTGAAAGGTGGCTGCATTTAAGCAAACACTCACTGGGATCAAATAGGCTGAAAATAAGAGCAATACAAACATTTTCTCCTAAATGTTCATTTTCAAATTGAGCTAATATCAATTCCACATAAACATTCATCTCAAGTGCTCTACTAAAATACCTCTCACCAACCATTGAAGCTGAATCAGAGGGGAAAGAAATTATATTTATATTTCTTTCATCCTGATAAACATCCCAAACAAGAAAAGAGTTATGAACACAATAATAGGTGGCTTCATTTAAGCAAACCCTCACTGGGATCAAATAGGCTGAAAATAAGAGCAATGAAAAAACAACAACAACTTAATTACAGTGAATATAGTTTATTCTTACCAGTGGAAAGAGTTACATTACACATAATTGACAGTAGAGCAAGAGAAGCAATTTGCAGTTACTAAAATTATTGTTATAATGTCTATTCACCTGATGACAATATACTAGTTGAGCAACAGAATATTAGAAGAAGCTGCTGCCACATCACTAAAATACAGTTGTAGTCTAGACTATTTTGCTAGTTTCTCAATTGCAGACGATACTAAAATCAGTTACCTTATCAATATTATCAAAGGGGATATGATTAACTTCTACTAACTACATTTTGTATACAATAAATGTGTACACATGTACTTTCAATAAATATTAGATTTTCATAAGGAGCGGGAACCTAGGATTTCCTCTAGAGCACATTTCCTGTCCCAACAAGAAGTGTCAATATATTTAATAACAAGAAACCAGAAATAAAAAAAACTAAAGGATGATTTTGTGATCAAATACATGATAACTATCATGTTTGAATTACTAAAAAAACGACTATGTCAGGCAGCGGATCTTTTCTGGGACCTATTTTATCCTTGATACTTTATTCTCTTGTGACTGACTTTCAATGTGATTTTAATATCAGATTTTGTTTAATTACGCAATAAAACCTCTCTTTGTTTTATCAGTTTTTAATTAAGCAAGCAGGAAACATAAACATGTTATTATTTATATTCTATCTCTTCCCATACACTCTAATTAAATTAATTACTTATAAATCACTATATAAGGCCACATTCTTAGGTAAGCTTTAAATCAATGTATTCTCTATTTAGTCAGTAATGTAGTTATATATACCTTTATACGATCATGAAAATATTAATGTATAAACATGTTTGACGTATTGCTTAAGATAACAATTACAGTTATAATATCTCATTTATTATTATAACTGTATAAAGTTGTGTGCAGATTGATTAGCTAGCGATTTTTTGATAAGAAATTAAAAACTAAAACATAAGATGACTTGGGAATAAATCATTACATGTTTACAGAAAAGAGCAACTTTCTCCCGGATGATTCAAAACTGTTTTTTAAAGGTTATCAACATGAACAATACTGCTCCCAATGTTATTGTAAGAGAAAATATTTTCAAATTTCTATATAAAATTATATTCAGCTACAAACACATGTTTACAGCAGAGGGCAAATACTTGAATTTCTGCAGTCACGTATTTAAGATATTTTGACTACCTTTCCTGTAGACTATAGGGCTAAAAGCCATGCACTATTGGACATTTAGTCCTATCCTCAACCAAATAAAGTAGAGAAACAGGAAATTACCTAAATACTTAAATACAGTAAAATACGATTGATAAATGTAATTGTACTTTTCAGAACTTCCCGTAGTTCTAACAATTTTAAAGGAAAATTTTACATTTATTTATAATTTTTATTATTTGTAAAGTGGTGCAATTTTACAATGTGCTAAATCTACTTACCTTTGCTACATGGGATCCGTCTCCAAACGTGGTTTAGTCCACACTCTATGCTTTGTAAAACTCCATTGAGTTATTTAAGTTACACTTCACAATAGCTACAGTATTTCCAGTTTGATATATATGGCATTTTTAGTATATGAATGAGATTAAAATTCATGATTAAACCGCAACCAGTTCAAGTAGTTTCTAGTTAGAGACAATGTCATTCTTTACCACAGAAGCTCTACCCGTATTAGACGGAATGTTTTTTCAACAGATTAGGAGGAGCCTTAGGTTGAAAACAAAGTTCTTGAGGAAGCTAATCGTGAAATGCAGAGATAGTGAGTGAACAATAGTGTACCTACAAGTGCAAATGATTTTTTTTAACTGGCCTACTATTAGCGAGTGATAGCACGTGTAACATGTGCTACTAGTGATCAATAACACTCAAAGCTATTGTGCCAGTACATCCTGTTGACTGAACATAGCAGCAATGATACATGTTTACCCTAACCAGCATGATTTGTAAAATACAATTGCCAATAGGTAATGATTACTAACTGCGTTGTTTGTCGATCTTGGGTATTGGTCTCTCAAAGCAAAAAGACTAGAAATAGCTAAGATTGAGTGCGTGGGTTGAATAACGTCCACGATTTGCTGTTTAGTGTTGTGTTAGGCACATTTCCATTATTACATGTAATATTCAGAGCTTTGTAACGAAGATATTTAGCGAAGAATGAACCATGCTACACTCTCGTCAAAGAGATAGCCACATTTCAATCTAAGGCCTTACTTTCACTCATCTGGTGGCTCATGATAGCTAATAGATTAGCCTGATCGTGAATTATTTCGCCATTTCACACTCTGGCTAATGTAATAAGTGTTATTTTTTCAAAGAGAGCACACTCCCTACACTGCCGCCCAGATGCATAACCAGTGTTATTTCAAAACTCGTTGAATTGACTTGTCACAGTTAGTTTCAAACTTGTATGCTCCGTGTCGGCCTCCACGACCCAACGGCCCAACCTTTTGATCTTAAATCTCCAATTATGGTACATATTAATGTATTGTTCATGCTCATTAAGAACCAATCAACACTAATCATCTCACCACACCTTCCCACACCTCCCATATAATGTGTCTGCACCATTTCTTTGAGTTTTAATCACTAGAAGGCCACTCAAAGGCCAAGTGCATATGAGTTAGAAACAACTCACCACACCTTTCCCTTCACCTTTTAAGTGTATTCATCATATAAACTTGTTCATGATGAACTACTAAAAAATATATGTGTCCTTTGGTAAAATCTCAATAGAATCAACTCAGTCTAACTTACTATACTTAGTCTGACCAGTTGACATCATATAACTTAAAATAACGACATCTTTTGCTAAATTTACCCCTACTGTGGGCTGGTTTGGAAAACGGTCGAAACACTATTCCAATAGCTCGCACCTGGAGACAGCAAAGGTATGCTGCCACCAGAATCTCAGCTCTTAAACTATCCCTGACTAATTAAGTACCCACCCGCAGGTTGGAATGAGGATAGATTAAATTACTTTAATTAAGAGACTGCACACACAACGAATTGAATGATACAACTGAGACTGAAGCACATGGCACAAAACTTAACTAACACAATGACTCCGCCTACTTAGCACAAAATAATGCACACTTCCTGCTCTGATACAAATGTAACACACACATACATACAACTGCTTTACAGCACTAACCACACATACACACTAATTTGTTCAGTACACACAAAAGACAATGACAATGACACAACTCATGCACACATAATGATGTCTCTCTCTTCTTCTTTATCTTCCTCTCCTTCGTCTCTTTCTCCATTTCATGTGGGCTGGCCCACACCTAGTTCCTCCTAACACACCACTAGTATTATTTCATCAAATTATATTTCGTACTTACAATGATACCATAGTGTCATAAGTTAATTTACTCTCGGAGAACAACTTGTATTTAATGACAAAATATGACTTAATATAAATTAAAGAAAATATTAGTTCACCAATGCACGTTAATGACTATTTCTGGATATTATGTGCCCCCTGTGCCTCCCAAGCAATAAAAGTCTTAGGGGCCAGTGCCCCTTTCCCCTTCCCACTTCACTCGACCATGTTTATTGTCTGTATCTTCTAAATCAGAGCACGATAGACAGACAAACAAACAGATAAGCAGACAAACAGACAGACACAGGACAACACTATAACTATCTCGAGCTTGCACGCCGAGGGTAATAAATAGGGCACAAATACTGTAGTAGCTTAACTTTAACACTAGCTGGCTTTATTCCAAACAGAGGTAGCTTATAACTGCTCTACATTTCATAAAGCTACTCTAAAATAACATATAAGAAAGATTTGGTATAGCTAAACTAATTTTAAGACACATAGCCTCAATATATATGACTCTGATTTGGTCAATTGCAAGACATATTGTAGCTTTTTACTATATCCAGACTTGTGTTGATTTGTCACCAAAAATGTCAATTTTCTTTAAAATTGAATCAATCCATTATTATATAAAATTATTATGCATCTCAACTAGCTACTGCTCTTAGAAGTAACTCATTTGTCATGCCTGATTCTACATTTATACTGGTATTACAATAACAAGTTATGTATTATAATAGACTCTTTTTGGAGGTTACATATTAATTATATTAAACATTCATTTGATCACTTCATGAATTATTATTTCATTTCATGCAGTTCAGTGTATAATAGTATTTTGTGCAATAGTTCGTTCCAACTGCCTGATCACATTACTCAGTTCACAGTAAATATAAACTTCACTACCCTATACTAGGAAGTGCATAAGTAAATAGTTAAATCAAATATTAAATTTTCTGCATTTCCAATAGTCTAGAACATAGTAGCTATAAGTAAATTGCATCATTTTTTTATCAGTATGACAAATCTTTTTTTATTCCATACTGTAATGTACAAATTATACATAATAATACATATTTGATTGTGGTGTTATAATAAAATTTTGAATGTAGATTTTTGAAGGCTTATCTAGATATTTAGTCATGAAAACTTAAAGAAGTTCCAAAAATTATACCATAAATAATCAACATGTGTATCATATGACCTTGAAACTACAAAAATATATGAAACCAAAACTATAACGTTTTATGATATCAATTATTTCCCAATATGAAACACAAACCTCTACTCCCAATTAAAACCTAATTCATCAGAAATACTTTTTACTTGTGCTATTTCAAATACTAGTTAAACCTATAAATTTAAATCAATATTATAACTTGATTATCAAGCAAGGTATCAAGCACATTTAGTATCTTCCTTAAATTCCATACTGTAATGTATATTATTATACTTATTAACATACGTGTTTGATTTCAGTGTTATAAAGTTTTGAATGTAGATGTTTGAAGGCACATCTAGACATTTGGTTATGAAAACTTTTAAAGAAGTTCCAAAAAGTATACCAAAAATAGTCAACATGTGTATCATATGACCTAGAAACCAAAAAAAAATATGAAGCCAAAACTATAATGTTTTATGATATTAAGAATTTCCCAGTATAAACGCCGCAAACTTCTACTCCCAATTAAAACCTAATTCATCAGAAATGCTTTTTACTTGTAGTATTTCGAAAAAACTATAAATTTAAATTTATTATCAACCAAAGCATCAAGCACATGCCTGATGATGCTCTTGCTTTTCCTTTGACAATTATTATCATTATACTTCAGTTATTATCTTACTATTATTATCCATTGGCTTTACACTACTAAGTGAAACCGGTCTAGTAGGAAGGATTATTATCAGTTGTACTTAAACTATTGATGTCAAATAATTGATTTGTATAAGATATTATTTATTCTACCTAGTAGCTATGTGACCCATTAGGTATGAAGAAATTCTAAGCCTAGCTTTAATGTTATGTATAATAACAACTATAAAAATTAAATTTGATTTTACATGCTGTAAACATTTTGCATATTATTGGAGATAATTCTTCGATACCACAATAACTTTGGGTGATAATTCTATCTAAAAGTTTTGAAAACAGTTCAGAATCACCAATCTGCAGTATACATTTACAGTTTGTGACAATTATAATCAAACAATAGCAATTTTCAGTTTCTAAATAGTTGTAATCTTAAAAACTGCAGTGAATCACAATACATTTCAATTAATATGATTGCACTGACATACCATTGCAATTTTTTTTATTATGCACTATGGGTGAGGGGGTGGTAGTAAATAGTTCTGTTTAAATTAGGTAAATACTTACAACTGTGTAATGAACGCATATTTTTAAAAATTATTTTAGATTTATTTCAAATGTATTGTGAATTTAATTATTTAGCTAAGATCATGGCTCATTAATATTCAAAAGATTTGCTTGCTATCACTACCATAACGTATTCAGTCATACACACATACTGTCAACAAGAATAACATTACTTATTTTAGATAAATAATCTATTATTTTATTCAATCTATAATGTTATAATAATAACTTGAGATCCTTATGGTGCAGCCACAAAAGTTACAATAAAGATATTCCCTATTATTGATAGAGAGTATTATCACCTCATATAAAGTATAAGTATAATATAGAATCACCTCGTATAAAGTGTAACTTGAATAGCAGTAGCATTTAATTTTTACAAAAATAAAAATAACAGTCAATCAATTAATTAATGCAATGCATGAATTTTGTTTCAATGTTAATAGTAGTATAAAGAGTCTCTTAAAGCATCGTGTTGTTTGTATGTGATACAATTTTCAATACAAATCAGTTAGTGAGCATTAACAGTTGACTTTACCATAAGCAACATTACATGCCATGTCTACCACTTCAGTTTGTTCTTTCAATTCTACTGTTTCATAAACTGGAAAATTGTTCTTTATTACTTCATCTTCTGCTGTTCTAATTTTTTTAATCTTCCTCAACTTTTGATCTAGCAATACTCCAACAACAACACCCACGAAGATGCCAATGAAGAAAGTCGATAAAGATACCACTGTTATGATGATTTCTGGCAAACTATTACCATGTCTCTGCAAGTACATGCTTGATAGCTACAAACAATTGGATGTACTGTATACTGTGAACTTACCTCATATGAGAGAGTCGAAGTGGCATCACTATGAGACATAATGTCTGAAAAAGCAAGACAAAATTATAAAATAATGCATTTACATAAACACATAAACAAATTATTGACTAATGCAAGTATAAAAGAGTATACATTAATCACTTCACATCAAATATTTTTAGCTGAACTAAGATTTCAGTTATAGCTCCTTTGTATTTGATATGAAGCTTTGATATTATAATACTTTGATATCTATTTTTGTTTTCAAGATTATTCATTAATACAGATCACATTAAGTATTTTGGCAGAAAAAATACATACCCTTTCCACATGGAGGTTTTTTCCAATTTTTGTCCAGTCCACACTCTATTGTTTCATTGTAATCCATTGAGTTTCTTAAGTTGCACTCCACGAAAGCTAAAGTACTTCCAGTTTGATTTATGACATATTTTAGAGTGTGTATGATATTAGAATTCATGATCATACTGCAACTTCCTATCAGTCATAATATTATTGATAATTATAAAATGGATAATAAATGTGTAACAAATTTGTACCTATTATGAAGGATCTACTTATGTATGATATATTCCCCAATGATATTGTTACATTATATTCCACATTGTCATGTAAACTCAAATAGGTAGATGGTACATGAGTACTTCTCTCACTGTGGCCATCAGCTGGAGTAGGACTGATTGACACAAAATAACTACCACTTTTAACATCCACAAATTCCAATGTCATCACAAAATAGTTGATGTCATTCAGTCGTCCACTTGGAACCAGTATTGCATAAGAGAATGTAGAAGCTAAATATATTCATAACATCAACACATATAACGAAAAAAATATTTCAACTAACTAAGATCAGGACACCTCACATCAGTTGACCATCCATTTGCAGTACAATAGGTTTGATACTGTATTGAAGATGTGTAACAATGCTGGTATATCATCCATAAACCATACTTGTTTATAATGTAACTTCTATTTTGCATAGAATTTTCTACATTTCTGTCAAATAAGCATGAACCTACACACATTTACCAGTATATTATTTAAAAAATTATTGGAATAATTGATGTTATTTCTAAAATATAAAAAAAAATTTTTTGTAGTATGTTGAAAAGTGTCCATTGACAACCATAACAAAATTGTAAATTACTGTAAAATGTGTTGATAAATATAATAAACACAGGTACGTTTTAATGAGAAGTGATAACTAATGTAAGTATTGCCTTGTCTCTTTTTTTATGCTCAACAATAAAAGATTTTGGGATTTTTTAACCCAAACTGCTTGATTAAGAGCCCAACTTCTCAGCTATAATTGAGATATGACAACCAATATACCACTAACATTTCTATCTAAATATTGACTTTATTAAGGAGCAATGCTACAGTTTAAAGACCACTTTATTGTTAATTAGCACTAGTCCAAACAAATTTTTAGCTTAGTGCTAATAATCACTTTACAATTTTTTTCTTAACTTGTCCATGTACTAGAAAGATTGAATACTGTCACTGCAGTAAACTGTAGTGAATAAACCTACTACTATCAAAAAGTATTGTTCTATCTTTTACGACCTTGTTAGATTATTTTGGATTAAAACTGTGTAGCAGAAGTATGAGAGTCAATCTCCCTCGGACACAGCCAGTCTCCCTGGACACTCAGCCTCAGAAGTCTCACTCGACTTAGCAGTCTCCTCGACTCAGCCAGTCTCCTCGACTCAGCCAGTCTCCTCGACTCAGCCAGTCTCGACTCAGCAGTCTCACTCGACTCAGCCTCAGAAGTCTCACTCGACTCAGCAGTCTAACTTGCCTCAGCAGTCTCCTCAACTCAGCAGTCTCACTCAATTCAGCAGTCTCATTTGATTCAGCAGTCTCACTCGACCCGGCAGTCTCCCACGACCCGGCAGTCTCCCACAACTCGGCAGTCTCCCACGACCCGGCAGTCTCTCTCGACTCGGCAATCTTCCTCGACTCAGCAGTCTACCTCGGACTCAGCAGTTTTCCTCGCATTCAACAGTTCTGGGGGGAGCTCTGTGGCAGACTCAGAGATGACAAGCTAATGAACACACAACACACTCATCCACTCGTCATTCCATCATAGCTATAACATACAACACAACATTCCGAACTATCCATTAGTAGTTCACACACACACACACATTCAGTATATATATCACTCATTTATGTAAGAAGTCTAGAGTCTTGCCATTATCAAAGTGAAAGACCAGAACTGCTACATTTGTTGACCTCAACGCGTGTCATGGACGTTTCTGGGACCATGGACAAAGCCAACGTTGTTAGTCTTAAACTTTCCACCTTCTAGAACACATAACCAGAAGTATGGTTCAAGCAAGCCGAAGCACAATTTGCAATCCGTAACATTACAGTGGACAACACTAAATATGCCTACTGCAGCCTTGGACCAAGACACAGCAAGTCGAGTTCTTGATTTGTTGAGCAACCCTCCAGAGGAGTCGAAGTACGACGCTATCAAAGCCCGCTTCTTCCAGACGTACGGTCTGTCCCGCAAATTTCGTGTGAACCGTCTCCTTCTGATGGACGAGTTAGGAGACCGGAGACCATCGGCCCTCATGGACGAAATGTTGTCTTTTTTAGATGGTCACACACCTTGATTGCTTTTCGAGCAACTTTTCCTGAACAGAATGCCAGACCCCATCCGTCTTCAGCTCGCGGAAGTTGACTTTACCGACTCGCGCAAAGTTGCGGAAAAGGAAGACCAATTATGGCTATCTATGGGTTTTTCTTCGACTCCTGCCATCCACCGAGCGAATTATCGTTATCCTACTTCGAGTGAAGAAGAAGGACGACTCAGCCAGTCTTCCTCGGACTCAGTCAGTCTCCCTCGGACACAGCCAGTCTCCCTGGACTCAGCCTCAGAAGTCTCACTTGACTCAGCAGTCTCCTCGACTCAGCCAGTCTCCTCGACTCAGCCAGGCTCACTCGACTCAGCCAGTCTCCTCGACTCAGCCAGTCTCCTCGATTCCGCCAGTCTCGACTCAGCAGTCTCACTCGACTCAGAAGTCTCATTCGACTCAGCCAGTCTACTCAACTCAGCAGTCTCACTCGGCCCGGCAGTCTCCCACGACCCGGCAGCCTCCCTCGACTCGGCAGTCTTCCTCAGACACAGCAGTTTTCCTCGCATTCAGCAGTTCTGGTGGGGAGCTCTGTGGTAGACTCAGAGATGACAAACTAATGAACACACAACACACTCATCCACTCATCATTCCATCATAGCTATAACATACAACACAACATTCCGAACTATCCATTAGTAGTTCACGCACACACACATTCAGTATATATAGCACTCATTCATGTAAGATGTCTAGAGTCTTGCCATTATCAAAGTGAAAGACCAGAACTGCTACACTCACATGTTTAGCATCCAGCCATGACAACTGCGGGTAATTACTACAATTACTATTCAAATAATAATATAGTAATACTGAAAAATCACTAACCTATGTTGAATTCTGCAAGTATTCCATCACATGATGTAATTGAAATGATAAGACTTCTGTTGGTTAACATTAGTTTTATTGCAGTGTTATTAACTAATGTATAATTGATTATGTTAGCAGTGTAGTTAGCCACTGGAACTCCCCAATTTATTAAGAGTAAATTGTTTTCTCGAGTAACCATTCTGATTGAAGAGACTTCATTACCTAAACGAAAAATTGTTATGAAATTGATTTCCTAAAATTTTCATTATCAAATGCACTCGATTTTCCTAAAATTTTCATTGTCAAATGCACTAGCCTTGTGAATTAACATCTGTATTAATAGGCATATGCAGATAGCTACCTACCTTTATATATATAGTGCGTTATTTCATCATTACAATCTATTTCAGTTTGGTTGAGATGGGCAGAATTCTTGAAGGTAACTTTAGTAACACTGTAACTAGCATTATTAAACTCTGCCACTCCAATAAACTTGACTGATCCAGGTCCAGCTCTAGTTTGAGTTGCAGGAAAATACAGTCCAAAGCTGAATAATATTTTTGATCCTATTCCAGGAAATGTAATTCCCCAGTTGGAAAGTCCTGCATTGTTACTACAGATGTATACCGCGTTGCAATCGGGAAATCTGGTCAGAGTAGCAAATCCTAAGAAGAAAAAATATGAACTGTTAAATTTGGCAGAGAAGTAGTAAAATTGTCACCTAAGGAAAACAAATTTAAGCTAACTATCATTAAAAACATTTCTTTGGTACTATTTTCTGGTCAAACAATATTGCAGATGCGACTTAGAGCCTACCGAGTAAGCAGATAAATTAACATCACCGTAATATGAAACGACAACCCCATCAATGTAGCTATTACATAACGTTACGTTATCCATTCAGGCTGCGCGTGCACGCGTTTATAATCACAGTACACCCCGGACTCGAGATTACTGAAGAATGAAGCACCAAAGGTGCGAACCCTCAGCGCTATTAAACACTACCTAGCTATTACAATATAATCTCCTTCCAAAAGAACAAGCAATCTGCTAGCTATGTTTAATGAGGCATCAGTATAGCTCGAGCTATGATGATTGTAGCTGAACCACTATCTGAAATTTCATTGTCTGCATCAAAAGTGTCTATTACTGTGGATATCGTTCCAAAGGCCTATGATGGAATAAGGGCACCTAGGACATTTATTTACTGCCGAAGGTATGATGATTGTAGTAGTCTCTACACATATTTTAAGCATGGACTAAAAGAGAAATTCACATACCCCACTGGAGCTCCTGCCCTATCAAAATTCAGATTGGTAGAAATGTTCTGTGGATGCACTGATTTAGAGGTGAAGAACCAGATCATCACATCATTTGGGTCAGAATCCCAACTACGTATAGCCACAAGCGAGGAGGGAAACTTGTATGTGAGACTATGTGCAGATGAAACTTATTATTTCAAACACAGACAATTATAAACCATTTCAACCGGAATACAAGTGCATGTGTTGTGATGTTTGTAAATGTGTTTGTCAGTGTGGATCTTGTTCAAATCATTTGTTTTTTATAATCTTGTCAAGTTATTAATTACATCAAAATTTTACATGTCTCTGGATCCAATCAATAGTCATAGCTGAAGGTTTAGCATGCAGAATATTCCTTGGATGGGTAACACCTGCCAGTAATTTCGGTGAAAACAGACATATCCTGTAAAATTTTCACAATAATATTCATGTCAGCTCTTGAATTTGGCACCCTGCGAGCAGCTGAACCACTATCTTCGACCAATGCTGACCTTTATTGGTGAAGTCAGAAGTATTTTTCCCCGAGTCTGTCAACCTTTTGGCCTTGACTGCTATAACAACTACCACAGTTCGTACCAGAGTGTCTGAAATACTTGGCCTACAGAATCTTATTGTTATTGCAATGTCACCTTGCAAGCACAGTTGCATACGCCATTAGTAGATTTTACAACATAGATACTTTTGCACCGTTACTAGATCGGTTACATAAGAATAGAATAAGGGCACCTAGGACAATTACTTACTGCCGAAGGTATGATGATTGTAGCTGAACCACTATCTGAAATTTCATTGTCTGCATGAAAAGTGTCTATTACTGTGATTATTGTTCCAAGGGCCTCTGCTACTCTCTGTATGTATATACCTAAAGATGAATTATCAATTCTAACATCATAATATAGAGCACTAAAATCTATTCTGTTTAGGACACCGTAAGAGTAGAAATAATGCAGAGATTCTGTCTGTCTGTCTGAACGCATGTGACGTCTTCGAACATTTTTATCTAAATTGTCACCACACAAATGAAACCCTCTGTATGCTAGTTTGACGTATTTTTCCTGTATTGGAAGGGATCTTTCCAATACTTCTGGTGGCCTTGCTACCTGCAATTCTTGAGACACAAGAGAATCCCGAGCCATGTTGTCAAGAGCAAAATCATCTGATGTGCAGCTCTATCATCACTAAGAAGAGAATAATTCATCTATGTTGATATCATTCTCTTCTTGATCAGACATTTCTTCTTCAGAATCAGATTCTGATTCAGTGTCCGATTCAGAAGAATCAAAGATGCAAAATGCTGCACTATTGAGCTCTGTTTCCTGTTTTTCTTGTGTTTCCTGCAGTATGATAATATTAAAATTGTTTAAAAAAGTTTGTAGTCAGGATCTATCCAAGGGGAGAGGGGAAGGGGGACAATAATGTGTACTAAAATGGTCTCGGGGAAGTTTAATTTTCCACTTGTTTGCAAAATACAAGACCTCGTTTAAATACAAATTTCTTGTACCACATGTAATTGAAAAGTAATTGTAGTAATTGTAATCATTACGGTTTCTTTAGGCCCCTCATGAGTCTTAATTTTAATGATTACTTTTGCTAACTATGTAATTGGTAATTGTAATGATTACATTGCTGATGTAATCGTAATAACACTGGCCCCGCCCTTTCTAAACTCTAACGTTGCTTACAGCCTCAACATCATTTGTCAGAGATGGCAAGAGTGAGTCCCACAACGCGGCCCCCATCAAATTATTATTATTATTATTATTATTATTATTACTATTACTATTATTATTATTATTATTATTATTACTATTATTATTATTATTATTATTATTATTATTATTATTATTATTATTATTATTATTATTATCATTATTATTATTATTATTATTATTATTATTATTATTATTATTATTATTATTATTATTATTATTATTTTGAACATACAGAGTGGTAGTTGCACAAACATTGAGCTCTCCAAGTTATATCGCCATAGCTTAAGTAGTTCCCAATATATTAAACCGAACTCTTCCTTCCTCTGGTTTATTTAATACATTTTAAGAAATAAATTGATGTCTTCCTATAATAATATTTTTTTCCAATATTACATTATACTGTCATTTAAAGCAAGTTAATCACAACTATTATGAACATTTATAGTATAATTGCAGCTCTTCCTCATTTACCAACTCGATTAATCTTATACTCATACAATCAAAACAGTACTGGCTTCTATTTTATATTGCCATCTAATTTTAGTTATCAGATTCTCATCTTTCCATCTCCAGTATTGGATCCAATTAATATTACTTCCTCTGACCTTGTAATTGGTTTAGTACACAATGTTCAATATTACATCACAATATTATTAAGGAAGTAATGCCTTCATCAACACTCCACTAATCACACCTTCATAATTGGTAAGAAATTTCATATGACATATTTATAATTTCCTAGCCTTCTTTTATTCACTGTAATGTATTCTGTGTTATTTACGGGCTTCTTTTATCAAAATATAGAATTAAAGTTTGGCAGTCACTTGAGATAAAAACCAACACAATAGTACTTGCTATAGGAGTACAGAATTAGAAAATTTGATTCACCATAGATTGTGGTAGCTCAGCAGTTAGAGCACTTTGCTTAAGCAAATGATCCTGGGCTTGCTCTCTGGTGACAGCCAAAGATTTCTTTATTTCATATCGTCTACAAATCCTACAGAAAAGGAATAACAGAATTGTACTCCCAAATGATTACAATAGCTGTCTACTGTCATTGTTTATATCATAATGTATAAAATACTTGCAATAATCAATATGTTTATGTGCACAAACACACACACATGACATACAAACACACTTACTCTAAGCAAACAAAATAATGTTTCATGAAATGTATTAATACTAAATATTGCTTTTAGGAACTTGTCCTTTCATATTTAACACTCCAGCGCTCTCTGTTGTTCAGTATGCTGTTTGGATTAGATGGTACTATATTTGTGATCATCAGATGCTCTTTTGATAATGTAACTAAAGTTATAGGATGTAATCAGTCAGGACTATGGAATAATAGCAAACATAACACTTGCACCTTAATTCAGCCTGTATTAACTGGTAATGTAACTAATCTATACTAAATATGTATAGATATGTTTTTCTACATTCCACTTTGTGTACAGATTTGACTATTGCAACAACAAATAGGACCAACCTTATCAGTTTTAGTACATCAGTGAGTTCAATATTGTATTGACATAATAAATTTATTCTCTATTTCTTATTCTCACTGAACAGACCAATGAAGAAGAATATGTTACATGTACGAGCACAATTATGACTGGAATTTCAATATCCACTTTAATTGGCAGTACTGTATATTAGAAAGTAGTTCACTAGTATTTGCAATTAGTATTATTATTGGGATCGTTATTGGAGTTAGGAATAAACGCTATTTTACCGGCACAAAAGATTCCTACACAGCTAATAGGGAAACTTCTAATACTAGTGGACCTTTCTATGAGGAAATAGAGCTTGATAATAATAAAACGAGGAGCATAAATATATCAGAAAATATTGCTTATGGCCAGAACCATAAATAATCATAAACTTAGTTAGATTATGTCACTACTCATAAGGAAAAGTCTTCCCTGTCAATTTGAACCATGGAGCCAGTACATTGCAGTCATGCACACAATACCAATTGAATATTGATATCGCAAATTGTATTTTAAGTTTTGGACACCTAAATATTTTTGTAAGGATAATTTAGCATCATAAAATTAGTTCAGTTTCCTATTAGACGTGCTTTCATATATAAAATTTTCCAATATAACATTGTATTCATTTCAATTAAGCTATAATGACAACAAATTTTTACATTTTAAGATTTTTTCTAACATGAAGTAAATTATATGAAAATTAGAGCAAGTGAAAAGATGCATGGACTGTTTATAAAAAATGATATTTTAAAACATTTACAGAAACGATATTGATGATAGCATCTAAGTATAACTAAAGCAAATTATGTTTACTGAGGAATACTTCATTACACGTCATGAATTCATTTGATTGTTGTGGTTGGTAAAGGGTCTAGCTTGGTCATGCTTGTACAAAAATGTTCTTCTATAGTAGTTGTAGTGTTTGACTATTGTAACTATTAAACACTGAATTAAAACTGATATAAAACAGATTGATTGCATGCAATAATTGCATAGGGCAAATAAGCAAATTTCTGTTGTCATGTATCTAGGAAAAGATGGTAAGTGGTCTTATGTCACATTGTTGTTGGCAGAAACTAATTGGTTATGTTCTTCAGGACCCTAGTATCAAGGTATTTATTAGTAAGTATTTTGCTATCATCCACCACTACAAGTTAGTTCATCAGGCACCACTGTGTGGCAGGAGAGCCATGTTGTTAAATGAAGTTAGCTTAATTGCTAAAGAAATGTTATGTCTGTTTTGGACCAGAGGTAATACGTCTCTCCTGGAGAGTAGGTTGCCTCACTACTGTCAAGTACTTACCTCATTCTCTATCCACCTAAATGGAGGTGAAAAGAATGTTTTATTGTCTGTTTTAACATGGGGCAAATGAGAAATACTCAGTATTGTACTCAATACGACCAATAACACAAAATAGCTTTGTTTTGGTATTGAAATGTAATTGCTGGTATCGCCCACCAGTACTAGATAACATGTGTATTTTATACATGGTTTTCCTCTCCTGCTTTCTGTATTCATAAGCTATCCCAATTATCTTGATCCTCTTTTCCACTCATGAATTCCCTTCTCTTACTTTGTCAATCTCTCTCTGACTTCTCTAATGTTATAGTGTGTTATTAAGTCATGTAAATACAATCATACCAAAATCATAACATAGTACATAACGTGTTGATAACAAGTTTGTTAACCTCTATAACATTGTTAAATTTTTATTAACTCTAACTATCAAGACAGTTTATGGATTTTGTTATGGTTGTAAATGGATTATTTTACCCCGTGCTAGAATTTCTCTGTTCGCATTATAAAGTTTTATCTTATCATATGAATTGATAATCTTACCGCTATGTTGCTGTTATTTATAATAACGTATTCTGCAAAATTTCCCAATGTTATATAGTTTTGCAAAACAATCTTTCCACTATTGTGAAAGGGCTCTAAAGTGCAATGTATTCTACTAAATTAAAGTTAATAAAAAAAAAAGTTATTATTGGTGCAACCACTTATCAGATCAATAACATCACTGAAGTTGTAGTTTCAGTTTGGAGACAATAATAGATAATGTAATTATGACTATTAAATAATGACTTTATAAAACTTATGCCCTTTAAGATTATATCCAGCCTGAATAGCAATACAGATGTGAGTAAACAGTTAGATTTAACAAATACATTTTAACATGTGATATGATATTCATCATTGTTGAAATCACTAAACAGCAAGACAGTTCAGAGACCAGCAAGTACACAATGCAAACTTACTGTTTACATAATCAGTTTGCATTGCCATAAGAAACATTACAAGACATATTGACAGTTTGTGTTTGCCCTCTCAATTCTATAGTCTCATAAACAGGATTATCTGATTGTTCCTGTGTACTTGCTGGTCTCTGAACTGTCTTGCTCTTCCTAATCTTATCAACAAACAATGCTCCAACTACAAAACCAATGGAAATGCCTAATAAGAAACTCAGTGGTAGAGCTGCTATGATGACATTTTGAATTTTGTTGTTGTTTTTCTGTTAGTACACATCTGAATTAATACATCCATAAATGCAGATAGTATTCAACTTACAATACCATGTTCAGTAGTCGTTGAAGTAACAATAGAAATGCTTTCGTTGATGTCTATTATTTTCAATACATAAAAAACTGATATAATTATATGAAATTTTTTTTCAGAATTAAATTATTATTCCATCATAAAATTTAATCCAGAAATACACATTAATGTTGTCTTTAGAAGATGTAGCAAAGTGATAGCTATGTGAAGCCATTAAATGAAAAAGGTTTAAACTATAAGCACCATGTTCGTTAAAAAATTTTTAATTGATTACCTTTACTGGTAAGCAAGAATAAAAAATTACATATATCGCATTACAGAATTTGCTAGTACAATTGAACATAGTAACATAAGTGAAATCAACAAGTTATCTCAGTCACATGGGCATAAACTTTGAATCTGATAAATAATTGATTGTTTTCTTACTTTCCGTCATAATTTTTTTACTATTAAGTATAATATTGTGTACTTAAAACATATTCACTTTAAAAACTACTTACATTTCTCACATGGAGTGTCAGTCCACATTTTATCAACTCCACATTCTATAGTTTTACAGTACTCAACTTCATGAAAGATACACCTCACAAAAGCTGTTGTAATTCCAGATTCTGATATGTTGAAATGTAATACACGTAAGGTAGAGGTATTTCTCAAGAAGCCACAATGACCTGAAAAAGCAGGTTAATTATTATCTACCACCAATCAATTAAGTAGGTTACCTATAGTAAATTGCTTATCGATGTTATCTGAATGTGTTCCAGGAGATATTGCAACATTGTATGCAACATTGTCATACACACCTAATGTAATAGCAGACAATTGTGTTATTCTTTCTCTGTAGCCATTAGCTGGAGTGGGAGTGATCATTACCATATAAAGATCAGTTATGATGTCTACTAATTCCCATGTCATTAGAAAATAGTTTGTGCCATTAGTACATCCTTGGAGTTAGTGTAACGTATGAAGTAGTAGAATCTATATACAATAATTTGTAAAATATATTTCATACTTCATGTAAATAAAGATGTTATTAATAATTATGTGAGCTGTACGTAAGAATGACAAACAATTAAATGAAATAGAAATTTATTGTAAGTCTATTATTATTATATATCTACTTGGATTACAGGTGAGTGTATTTCATATTGTACATAGATGTTAACAAAATATATAATTTAATAGATGTCATGTGCATTCAATGAAAATAATTACATTTTTAACTTTTAAAACTATGAAGATATTAATAGAAATACATAAAATAAGATAAATTATATTTCATTTGATCTCTGTTGTAGTTTGTTGTAAATATAGCAGATAACTAACCTAGGGCTGAACAATATATATCAGTAGACCATCCAGTAGCAGAACAATTAGTTTGATACTCTAGAAATGTTGTGGAACAGTTCTGATAAATTGTCCATATACCATGACGGTTTATGTTGAAACTTCTGTTTTGTATAATGTTTTCTGTAAGATTTTCCAATAGTAGACAAGGACCTAAACATATCATAGAATGTGGTATCAAATTAACTGCTTTATACATTCATGAGTATTCAATTAATGATGTTAATGCCTTGGTGAAAATAAGCATCAATTGATCTATAACATAAAATACTACATTAAGTAAACAAGAAAAGAAAATAAGAAACACAGGTACATTTTAATGAAAAGTGATAACTAATGAAGGCAATTTTAAATCACAGTTATATCAAGTTAAAAGAATGTAACAAAATAAAAATGGAAATTCAAGTCATTAGAACCTCAATTATGACTGTTGCTTGCTATTGTTTTTTCATAATTGATTCGGAGGATGTTGTAAGAATATTTAAGTCACGTTATTATTGTTTAATTTTACAGCTTATTGATAATAGTTTAGTATATTGCTAGTATTAAAGCTTGTAAAAGTTTTTATCACGTTTTCCAACTATTCAATCAGATATTATACCTTTGTCAGGCAAAAGTGGATAGTTTAAATATTGTATCTCAGAACTTAATCAGATTAATAATAAAGAGCAAAATGTAATGTTTACTTGGTATTTAAAATGTAGTTGTAAAATGTTTTATGCCTTTTTACAAAAAAACCCCACCAATATAAAACATAGACGATGATCCTGAACAAGTAGAAGTAAAGTTCACCATTAGAGACTTTACATTAGTAACATTAACAGTAAAAGATGATGAATTGATTTTGTAATCATATACAATGGACTGATCTGAAGCCACATCTATTGTTAAATAACGAGAATTAATATTGGGATCCCATGATATTGTAATATCAGGATAATCTGCATATACATCAATTTGGTAACAATAGATTAATTGAGAATCAAATGTCTATTATTTTATAGTTGTCATATTTAATAAATAATGGATGAATTGCTTTTAAACACTAAGTTTAAAGTTTTTTTGCCATCCTTGTAAAATTAATATGTTGTCATACAACAGTTCTCACAGTTCCACTGTATTTAATGTGTTTCAGAAATGTTGCCACTCTCAAATAAGAGCGAGCAACAAAAAAACAAAAGCTTATTAAAGTGAATTTAGTTTATTCTTATCAGTAGAAAGAGTTACATTACACAGAACCGACAGTAGAGCAAGAGATGCAATTAGCAGTTACTAAAATATGATTTCATACCGTCCATTCACCTGATGACAATATACTAGTTGAGCAACAGAATATTAGAAGAAGCTGCTGCCACATCACTATAACAAAGTTGTAGCCTAGATAATTTGCTAGTTTCTCAATTGCAGACAATACTAGAAACAGTTACCTTATCAATAATTATCAAAGGGGATATGATCAACTTCTACTAACTGCATTTTGTGTACTTTAAATGTGTGCACATGTACTTTCAATAAATATTAGAATTTCATAAGGAGGGGGAACCTAGGATTTTCTCTCTAGAGCACATTTCCTGTCCCAACAAGAAGTGTCAATACATTTAATAACAAGAAACACCAATCAAAAACACTAATGGATATGATTTTGTGATTCCTGTCCCAACAAGAAGTGTCTATATATTATATTATAATAACAATAAGCACCAATCACCAACATTAATGTTATGTATATAACAGCGATAAAATTTAAATTTGATTTTACATGCTGTAAGCTTTTTGCTTATATTGGAGATAATTCATCAAATGCTTTGAAAATATAGATACTACAATAACTTTGGGGAAAATTCTTGTATAAGCTATCTAAAAGTTTGGAAAATAGTTCAGAATCACCAATCAGTATACACGTACAGTTTGTAAAGATGATAACAAAACAATTTTTTAAACAGTTGCAATCTTAAATCTGCAGTGAATCACAATACCTTTCAATTAATATAATTTTGCTGACATACCATTGCATTTTTTTTTGCACTATGGGTGAGGGGATGATAGTAAATAGTCCTATATTAATTAGGTGAATAATTATGAAGACTGTGAAATAGCAATTTTAGATACATAATCTAAAGCAATTCTTAATATGCTTTCTAAAGTTTAATGAAATTCAGAGGAGTAATACATAAATAAATACCTTAGTGATGGTAATTAATAAGTTTCTAGGTACTTAACTGCATTTTAACAGCATACTTACAACTGTTTAATGAACACATATTTTTAATTATGTTGTCTAGAATTAACAATATAAGTTCAGATATTTATTTCAATGTATTGTGAATTTAAATATTTAGCTAAGAACATGGCTCATTAATATTCAAGAAATTTCCTTGCTATCATTACCATAAAATTTACAAGGCTGTTGAGGTTAGCATACTAGTTATCAACACATTATACACTAATTTACGATTTTGTTATGGTTTTCAATGGACACTTTTCAGGCAGTGTATGTATATATATATATAATATTGTACATAATTACCTGTATTTAGACATACTACAAAGAAGGGTGCCGTTGTGCCCAGTTTTCCTGTAGACGATCACATATAACGAAAAAAAAATTGTAAGTATCACTTTTATATAACACTTCACTTAAGTTGACCATCCATTTGCAGTACAATAGGTTTGATACTCAATGAAAGATGTGTAACAATGCTGGTATATTATTTCAATCCGCTTGTAACCGGTTTATTCCATAGTGTCCCGGAGAGACACGGTAATAGTATATGGACACAAGACACGCCCCCTGACCTTAGCAACGCCTTTACGCGGCGTTTTTTTCGAACTACACAATAATAAGTTTAGCAAAAATACTGAAGTGTTGTAGTGAGTAGGGCAAAGACGGTTTGTGCTGCAGCTTCCAAATTAGGAGGGCAGCATCCCAAAGCCCCCTGCAACCTACTGTTAGAATAAATTAGAAAACTTTAGATGCCCCGTTTAGGCGGATTTTCCCAAAACCGGTCACAAATGGGAGGGGAAAGGGGCACTGGCCCCTATGATTTTTATTGCTCGGAGGCACAGGGGGCACACACTATCCAGAAATAGTCATTAATGTGCATTGGTGAACTAATATTTACTTCAGTTTATATTAAGCCACATTTAGTCATTAAATACAGGTTGTTTTATGAGAGTAAATTAATTGACTAAGTAAAGTAAATTAGACTGAGTTCTAGCGGATTCTATTGAGACTACCAATTAACACATTTATTTTTTAGTAGTTCATCATGAACAAGTTTATATGATGAATTCAGTTAAAAGGTGAAGGGAAGGTGTGGTGAGTAGTTTCTAACTCATATGCACTTGGCCTTTGAGTGGCCTTCTAGTGATTAAAACTCAAAGAAATAGTGCAGACACATTATATGGGAGGTGTGGGAAGGTGTGGTGAGATGATTAGTATTGATTGGTCCTGAATGGGCATGAACAATACATAAATATACCATAATTGGAAATTTAAGATCAAAAGGTTGGGCCGTTGGGTCGTGGAGGCTGACACGGACCATACGAGTCTGAAACTAACTGTGACAAGTCAATTCAACGAGTTTTGAAATAATAACACTGGTTGTGCATCTGGGCGGTACTGTAGGGAGTGTGCTCTCTACCTTTGAAAAAATAACACTTATTACATTAACCAGAGTGTGAAATGGCGAAATATTTCACGATCAGGCTAATCTATTATCATGAGCCACAGATGAGTGAAAGTAAAGCCTTACATTGAAACATCTGGCTATCTCTTTGACGAGAGTGTAGCATGGTTTATTCTTTGCTAAATATCTTCATTATAAGGACTTAGGCTTACCATATCCCTTGCTGATATTTTAACAGCCTGGTAGGTTGCTGTAAATCACAGGGGGGAAGGAGGGGGAGGGGTGGGGAAGGAGGGGGGGGGGGGGGTAGAGGTGCTAACAAATCAATATTAAAGTAGGTCAAAAAGAAGTTTTTACATGTTAACAAAATATTTTAGCTAGTATTACCTTAAAACATTATTTTTTTATAACTGAGCACAGCTAGTGCTATACAACCACCCTTAGAAATCTCTATGTCAACTTCAATAATGCTTTGTTGCTGAAACCTTACATTTGTTTGATGTAGAAGCTTTTTTAAAGTTAATATGTTCGTGTTATCTACAAATTATCACTACTACGGCTAGTCGTATATTTTATAATACAAAGATTTGGGGTTGAATGCTCACTTTCATTATGTGTTGCAAAGCTTAGAAAAAAAATTTGTCTCTTAAAGTTTGTTTACAAATTTTGCCTGAATTGGTCCCAAAAATTGTATGAACTGATTCGATTATATATCAAGGCTCTATGTTATTACACACACTGCAAATCTGCAAACACCAAAATGTTAGACGTGAGGACTATTGACTCAACTTAAACTAATAATTAAATGTTTCATTTATTCCCATAGCTTATCATATATATTTAATAGGACCTCTCAAGTGCTCCAAAGTAAAAAAATTAATCATTCAGTTGTTACAGTAATTGTATAATACAAATAAAGTATATAATAAAGTATATAATATAAGCTTCATTGAGTAAAGTTTCCATAAGCAATATTACATGACATGCTAACATTTTGTGTTTGCTCATTTAAGTCAACAGTTTCATAAACAGGGCAATTCATGTTCTGCTGTTCATCTGATTGTTTCTGAATGTATTTCATTGCAATCCTTTTACCATACAATATTCCAATAGAACAACCCAAGCCAATTCCTATAATGAATGCTAATACTATTACTGCTGACAAAATAATTTCTAACAAACTGATTGTTGAAATTTTCTGAAAAACAACAACAACAACAAAGTTTAATCTTTTAAACTGTACTTAGATTTGCTGTAGTAACTTACATCATTATTGTTGATAACAGAAGTACTGGCATCATAAATATTTTTATTGTAGGTGATACCTAATTAAAATTATATAAAATAAGTTGTAAATTAAATGTATTGCTTGTTAAAATTCTTTGCTGCAGGTGACAATCGTCAAAAGGAAGTTTAGTTTGCTATCTTATTGTATTACTGAATATCAAGAAAAAAACGTATTTTTGTTACGAACAATTTATCACCAAGTCCAATTGAAGTACTGAAATAGAATGAGCTTATCTGAATAAGTACTTGAGTCTACGATATCTGGTGGTACTTAAACAAAACTCTTACAATAGGACATTTCAAAGCAATTGTAGTGTGACACATATTTAATGGAAGACACAAATAAAAAATCATAAATATTTGGCTATGCTGTCAATTAGTGAAGTTCGTCTACACCATTCTAAAATATATTATAATCACAAATTTAACTACATATCATCACAATTATGATCAATTTATATATATATATATAATATTGATTGTTCATTGAATTTTACATCAAAATTTATATTAATTTTCAACTATGTAGTTTCAAAGATTACTTTAGTAAATCAAACATAAAAATCTACAAAACTTTACAGCCAACTTAATGCTGTAATTTATCAATGATGAATTGTAACTAACTTATAGCTGGACACTTTATGTCAGTTGACCATCCAGTAGCTGTACAAGTAGTCTGATATTGTATTGATGATGAGGAACAAGTCTGGTGAATTGTCCATATACCACCATAGGTTAAACTGAAGATTCGGTTTTGTATTTCACTAGAATTTTTCCGTAAACAATTACCTAAAATACAATAGTTTATTTGCAATAACTAGTTCCAAAATTTATATAGTATTAAGTGATTATGTATATAATAATTCATCACTTTTGTTCAAACAATAGCAAAAATTATGATATGCAAGTAACTGCTTAGATTAACTTTTTGAAAAGATGGCTTTATATTAGATTTTCATTTCACAGTGTTAATTTTTACAAGGTAAAAATAGATAATTTCATTCATACCAATAATAAATTCATATGCTCTTTCTGCACAGACTGGAGTAATATTAACTGATAAGAATGCCACATCATGAGTATTATTGAGGGTAATGGCTGGTTGAAAGACAGTTTCATTCAAGATAATGGAATGATTGGATGCAATCACAATATTGAAACTATTCTGTGTTAGATTTGAATCCCATACTATTGTAAGGAAATCTTCTCTCCAAGTAAGATAAATCTCTGAAATATTTCGATTACGATGACTGTTATCTAGATTATGTGAATGTCATATAAAACAATTATTAATAATTCTATATAGTTTGATAACTACATTATTAAATGTAGCAAATTATTATGTTATAATAAATGTACATATTTTTCATTTCTATTCTTTAATATATTAGCATACTAGAAAAATAAGATATATTATGTATGATGTATGTATATGTATGTATGTATATGTATGTATGTATGTAGGCATGTATGTATATTTTTGTTATTATTATATTTATATATACCAATTATATATTATATATATAATATATAATATAATTGTAGTATTATTGAGTACAGCACGAAAGTATAGAAGTAGTTGTGGATGGACTATACTAAATATAACAAAAATTAATTAATTACATAGCATGGCTATTTGACAAACCAAAAATAATCACATTTGGTGGTAGTGCATTGCATAGAATAGTAATATCAGAACGAAGGTTACTGTAAGTAATTGTTGATTCAGCATAAATGAAATTATTAGTTTTATTTATATTCAACATGGCGTAGTAGTGATTTTATTATCTTCAAAAGTTGAGTTATAACTTTTTGGATTGAGTAAAAAATTATTGTCCCTATGGAGAAATCCCAGTTAACCGATTACCGCCGAATTATTACTTAACCGCGGTGCCGAGCCCCCCCCCCCCCCCCCATTTGTAGCTAGGTTTATCTGATAAATTTTATATTGTAACCACACTTGTAGATATGCTGTACAGATAGCTATACTACATTACAAACCTGAGATGCAATGATAGATAACTGGTAGATTCAGGTATGCAGCTGTAGGCAGACAGTTATTACCCCCTTTCTTGTACGCAGAATTGCGTATTTGGCCTTTCGGGGACAAAATACGGAGCAAAATTGTGTATTTGGCCAGTAATTGGTTAATAATATTGTCTATATCACTAACACAGCCATAGGTAGTTGTGAATTCACAAGTATGACCATGGATTAATGCCAATAATTGAGGATCGAAGAAACAGCACATATGACTAAAATTCAGAAAGAATACGATAATTGAAAGAAAGGTCTAGAAGTACGATAGAAAGCGAGGTAAAAAAAAAAAAATTATATTACCTACGTTACATATATAAACTAGGAATAGCACAAGGTAGCTATGTAGAGGCTAGCCTGCATCATAGCAACAAAATCAGAAATGTTGAATCCCTTATCTGCCACAATGTCACCTTGAATCTAATCATCCAGTACTCCACAGTGGTCAGTAATAAGTCTGTCACTCACAAGACCACCCAATAATTTGAACACATATGAAATTACAGAGAATCACCATTGCGTGCTTGCCTTGAATTCCTTCACTCCCACCTTAAGCACTGTGCAATGGCAGCCCAAATTCTGTGTTGGGAACCAGTCTTGATTTGTATCATCCAATAAATCTGCAGGCTTCCCAGAAATGAAGCACCAGGAATAGATTATGTACATGTTATTCTTCATAATGTTGTCAGTAAATCCTACTTTGAAACGCCCCAAACCCATCTTTTTGTCTCTTGCTGAGTGTAGTTCTTTACCCTTTTTGTTAATAACTTTTGGCAGCCCAAAGAACGAAACATCCGTGTCTCGGCCTGAACGTTTGCTACAGCCAAACTACAATGCAAAGAACCATCACGAATTTTTGTACACCTAGTATATTACGTGCACGTGCTAAGTACTTATCACATGATAATTGAAAAGCTCTATTGAGAGTTTATGAAACCTAAACTTGCTTTCTTGCACATAATGATTCTCATAAAAGTTTTTAACTTCTTTTAATAGTGAAACTTATACTAAATGATTCACTTAAATGCACTGCATTTATACTTAAGTAAATGATTACTGGTTTAATACATAAAGTATGGGTTTGCATTCAATTGCGCAATCCCACAAGTTTTGTCGAGACCACACTTTATCAATTTCCACAAGACAGATGTCACTTTGATTTGTATAGAGGTTATTGTGTGCACAACTTAAATGAGTGGGAGTTGGTGGGTCCACATTCAACTTCCTGATCCTGTAGGCAGTGAGAAGTGATAGCACCATTGTGATTACTAATACCATACCATTTATTTTCCTAGCCTAATTATTGATTACTATAACCTTTAATTTTTTTCTTAAGTTTCTTATAGGAATTACAACCACATTTACTACATTTAACTACTTACTGCTCACAAGTCTTGAAGTTATTGTGGGTCTGGCCTCGACAGGAAGAGAAGATGGAGAAAGAAGTGAGGGAAGAAGAGTTGAAGACTGAACTGAAAAGATAGCCAGCAATGATTCTGTTTGTACACATGTGCTGTTGTTGTTTTTTTGCTTTTGTTGTTGTTTTTTGTCACGTAGCTCAGAGTGGGCGTGGTCATTATTTATGAAAGCTTGGCCGCGCATGCGTCAAGCAGTCTGTTCTGTGACAATCTAGTTTGGATAAAACCTAACTTAGGTGTCTCTTGCCTGCGTGTCTGTACGGGCCCAGTGACCTCCGCATAAAGGCGCTGGTGAGCTCAAACGACCTTCGGCGAACGGTGGGGACAGATTCTGGTGGGGGGTACCGTAGCCAGTTGGGGAGACCTCAAAGCCCTCGGACGACTGCGGACCTACAGTTATTATATAAATACTGAATTGACACCGACTTTTCTTGTTATAGAGATATCATTTAGCTAGCAACTTGAATGCAGCCACAGTTAAGCTTTATGTTAATTAAATTTAAATTGTGCGCTTTGTAGCTGTGCTTATGCCTATTTCTTTTTCTCCAAGTTAATTCAGACTATAATTCAGGCTGCACTCCACCTTCAACTTGGATCACAACTATATTCTGTATCTGTGTAATATTTATATTCTATTCATCTCATTGGTTTTCAATATTACATTCTGTAAAAATGATACTTTTATTAACAAGAACGTCTAACAAGTTTAGCTACAAGTTAACAGCGCTGTACTGCTGAATTTTGTGAATTTCAAAATATTTCTGGGACACAGTAGGTAGGAAGGACTGCTTTTACTCCTGTCTCTTTAGAAGTACGCCTCACCAGTTTGCGTTTTCAATGTGCTTCACATTACCTTCGCATAAGAAACATAAATATAGCTGAAAACCAAAGAGATCAGCTCAACGGCGCCCGAAACAACTCCTCAAACTTCACTAAACTTTGTACTTACAAGGTTAAAGAATTAATGCGCACTTTCGTAACCGCCCCTTTTTACGTGCAACATTGACATTTTACTCTCATAATTGCCTTGGATTTACTGGACTATCTTCGGGTTCATTCCTCATTTACCGCGCTTGCTGTCGTGCCAACTCGACTTGGACAGACTATAATTAGGCTTGTGTAATATTATTTGCAGTGCAGTGTAAAATTTGGACTTTTTTCGTCAAAAATGTAGTGAGAAGTACTGAGTTACAGTTCATCTATGTCTAGGTAGCCCACTTCATCAAAATTATAACAAAGTAACTGAAGTAGCTCTTGCATTATAAAATAAAATGTATAGCTACCATCACTTTCTGGAAAGTGTAACTTGACAACCATAACAAATTGTAAATTAGCATTTTGCAAACTAGTTTATTAACCTCTAAAGTCTAGCAAATTTTTTGTTAACTTATCAGCACAATTTACCGATTATGTCAGTGGTTGTCAATAGACTCCTTTAAGGCATTGTGTGTTAGCTATATTAAAACTAGAAGAAAAAAAAGCAGAAATATGTGCTTCATAAAAAATCATTACTATCACATACTTATTTCTGACCAGCACTAAGAAAAACTTAATCTTCTGTTATGTAGAACACACCATTATTATCTGTGTACAGTATGCCGTTCTGTAAACTCTCCATTTCTTCATTACATTGTATTATTATATCACCTCTTAAACTTGTAACATTTGCAATAGTCAGTACTGAAGAAATAAATGTGGAGTTCTTAAAAATTAGTTGTGCTGAAATAGTGGATAGTCCTATTCTCTCAGTATGATATGGTTCACCACTGCGTATAGTAAAACCATAAGTGAATACGTTTGTAGTTGATGAGCTCTGTCTGACAATCCACAAGAGATATCCATCAGTTTTACACTCATAAAGCACTTCATTCTGGAGGCAAATGGTATTGAAATTCAAAACTTGAGAAAGTCTATCTAAACCATAAAATTATAATATTAATGAGCAAAACATATAGATAGCTACCATAATTCAATAGCATACCTGCAGAAGACAAATGAAAGATCATAAATAGCAATACAGTATTTGGGCCACTAAACCCCATTACAAGACAAAATCTTTTTTGAATAATACTATTGAGAAATTAAATTTAAAACTTAATTTATAGTCATTTGATGCGCTCAATTGGTATTAACAAATCAGTGCAGCCGACTTCCTGTTGCCTGCTGTGGATATACAAATAATGGCGATTATTGAATAACTACAATTGTATAGATAGCTATTAGCTATACGTAGTCTCTTTTAAGAAATGAATTTGTGAATATATCTTGGCACGATAGAAAACTGGTAGGGCCATTTATTTTTTAGCTTCAGGGTTACTCAGTCTGTTAGCGACTTCGGTGGCGAAGCGTGCTGCTTGGCACATAATTGTCACTAGATACCCATTCTAAAGTAAAAAAATTAATTTAAGTGAAAAAAAAAGAGCATTGGCCCCGTTTATGCTGCATTGCTATAATTACCTCAAATGGTACTACTGTTTATGCCTAATGCATTCAGCTTCACCAAATTCATAACATCATTTTATCATTAAATGTTTCATCTGCTACTTCATTGATGTTGATTGGAGTCAATGCATTTGTTTTTTTCTTCATATTATTTATATATATGTGACCGTCTATAGGAAAACCAGGCACAACGCGGCACCTTCGAAATTTTTTTTTTGCACTTACGGAGTTGTCGGCGTCCAGATATTGAGCTCTCCAAGTTTTATCGTCGTAGCTTAAGTCGTTCCCGCTATAATAGACCTAACCGTTCCCTTCCGTCCGCTTGAAACAATACATTTTTAAGAAATCGATCGATCTTTTCTCGATATTACGCACGCCGCGTTGTGCCCGGTTTTCCCGTAGACGGTCACAATATACAAATTGCTACAAGTACTCCTATAAGACCATAATATTTCACCATAACTTTGAACATAAGATTGAACTTCTCCAATGCTGGCCTAACCAGAATGATTAATGCAGTAAACATGGACAACCATTTCTTTTTGTTAGATCATGCTAAGACTGTATATAAAATGGGAGACTTTCAAATGCTTGTGATTATAATTATGATAAAAAATAGTAGAAAAAAGAAAAAATACATGTTAAGGTTAAACTAGTAGTAGATATTAACTGTTATGATAGAATCCCAAACTTGCAGAAAAGTTTAGATAATGTTGTTTCAAAAACATTCTTTAAGTGCTTTCCTTTTAGCTCGAGAATTTTGGGACCTTATTTGTATCTTAAAAGTATTCAATGAATAGTATCATATTATTATTAGTGTAAACATGTATTATTTTAATAACAACAAGTAACAGAAAGCTATTTTAATGTGTTTTAACTTAGAACATTCCGTTTTTATAGTACAGTACTATTCAATGCTGGCTAATTGTTTAGCTAATTGCTTTAATCACAATTACATATTAGGTACAGGCTGCACTGCATTGATGCTTCAAAATACTGACCAATTATGGTATTTTACAGTAAATTTGTAAATGTACATAATATAATAAATATTGGTACTAGTGTTCGTGAATAAAATTTGCACATAATTGTTATATTTAGGACTCTGTTTGCTTTCCTAAGGCTAAAGTACATTTATCTTGTAGGAAGTACATAAAGTACTGTGGGAGTTCCCACATGAATAAAGAAGAAGAAGAGATTATTTATCAAGGCATTCGTATGTAAATGAATGCCATATTAAATTAGAACCTTACAATTGAGAAAAAAGCATTTTGCACTACAATTATTATTTGGTGAATGTATACTATTAACTGTCTTGAGTTATTTGGTTTGTTTTCTATAAACTACACTTTCAGTATTAAAATTCACTATTAAATTGACTGATGCTGTAAAAGTTGTTTTTTTTTACACACAGGAAATATTAAACCTTTAAACTTTTTTAACCTTGGGAACAGAGATAAAGTCTGATGCTCCAAAAACTTTCTAGATAACACTATTTATTTCTGTGACTGTCATGTACATAGTTTATTTACCTTAAGAAGTTACTTTCCCAAGTTTCTGAAAGGTTGCTTACAGCATTGGTGATACTGAGGTAAATAAACTTGTTGACTGCAACTTATACATGCCAAGAAATTAATATTTTCTTATGAGATGGCGAAAATTTTGAGATTTGCCAGTTTCAAGAACACTCTTTGTTAATTCAGTTGAACGGCTTATTTGACAGTTCATTGAAGGGAATTGCTCACACACATACACAAGCACATAGGAATAATTCCCCTACTTTGGTATTAAAAGCTTCAATTCATTTCTATTTATTTTAGTTTTATAAGTTGCATAATATTTTGCCAATGGCAAAATGATAACGAAGTTAAATAAAGGTCCATAACAGCAAAGTAAACTAAATTATACAATATACAAAGAAACCAAAGGTGTGTGTATGTGTGTTTGTGTGCATGTGTGAAGGGCTTGAATGGATGATTCCAAGTGTGAGGCATTCCCGTTAGTTTAGAAAAATATTATTTATTTTATAATATTAACTAAATAGCAGCAAGTAATAAATTTTGCAATTAAATTATGTTTGTTAAGCAGTTTGCTGCTGTTCTAAATAAATCGTAATATGATATCTTAAGATGTTACTGATTTGGTTTTACAATGGTTTTGGTTTCAAGGTTACAACTATGCTGCGCGTATTGACTATACTTTTTAAAATATTTAGTTTAATTTTATTGATTGTACTTAATAGATGTTTCAAAATTATAATGGAGCAATAATATAAAAATATAATAATATGTGATTATTTAATAAATTGAAATGTTTATACTCTCTTGAATCGATTTGATTATAGTACATAAAATGTAGTATTTGTAATAGTCAATGAAAGAAATAATATGTGAAGTTCCATGGAATTAGTTTTTCCATAATGGTCATTCTATTCTCTCAATGTGAGCTTAGTCGCAACATAAATTTTTTTTCAATAAAATGGTAGTAATATCTTTATGAAATAAATTGCAACACAATAACATACTAGTTGAAGTTCCATACAACTGCTATAAAATGGGTTCCACAAGAAAAGTTGTTGTCAATTCACTGTATAGTAACTTTAAGAGTTGCGAGCAGCAAGTAGCTAAATGTCGTAAATGTGATTGAGATTCCAATAGGAAACTTAAAAAGAAAAATTATGGGTTATATAAAATCTATAATTAGGCTAGGAAAATAAATGGTATGGTATTAGTAGTTCACAGCTAAACGTTATAGACTACAGGTACTAAATTTCGCCGTCACTGCCTGTAGGCATATGATTTATTGAAGTGCACTGCTGTAAAATCTGTAGTGTGCTTGAGAGGAAACTAACTATGTAGTAAACTCTTATTTTGGAACAAAAAATTACACTGGAAAGGTAAAACATGAGCACAACACTACAAGTTGAACATGTGGTTTGTATGTTGTTCCAGAATTAGAGTTTACTGCAAGGTAAACTATGCAGTAATTTTACAATGCACCTCAGTAAAACAAGGCCTGCACTGTAAAAAATGAGGTGTGCATAGCACACCAAATCAGCAGCACACCATTGGTGTGATTTCACACTCAATTGACGAAGTGTTAGTGGCACACTATATTTGGTGTGAACTGAATGAGCACACCATATTTAGTGTGCAATGTAATGGCATGCCTTGAGTGTGCATTGAACACGTAATGCAGTTGTATTGAACCACATTTGTTTGTTGTCATATAATCATTAGTGCTGCAATATAAACAAACTGGCATTATTACAAATTAGAGGTCTTCAATGAGATGATATTTTAATGGAACAACAAAAATGTTTTGAACTGGAAAAATTGATAGTAGGTGATAATCCACTAAATTTTTAGGGGATAATGAAAATAAAATTTGAGTTTTCGTGACTTCATAGGCATGATAATGATGAAAGAAGCACTCGGTATTGTATAATTGTAAAATAAATATACAATCCTTGATATTATACACTAATATTTCAATAATTTCTCCAAACTTGGGAAGCAACTTATTTTCAACAACTACGAAATTTTTTGGCTTGTACGTTGTTGTTCCAAACTTCACCCAACTGACTCTACAAAACATTTACATACAACAGTAGAAATATAACATGTTTTTTTTTGTCGTATGTATTTATCAATTGAAGAAATCACGGGATTCACTGGGTAGCTTCTTTACTACAAAAATTACCAAATCTGACGTGTTCACAATTTGGGAAAAAAAGTACATTTTTAATCACCACTAACAGAGCGAACCATCAGTGTCAAATGTACAATACAGTGCTAATCATAAACATCATGGCAGTATAATAACATTATAAGAGAAAGAATAAATACATGACAAATGAGCAAAATGTAAATTTAAGGACCTTGAAAAAAAGAAAACAATCAAATACAAATAATTATTATTGCACCAAAAAAAGCAGTTTTCATTTAGTGTCAGCATGGCTGCTACCTTCAGAAATTCTATTGACAGAATGAAATCATACCTAACCATAAAGAATGACTTATGTTACATACTTCTCAAACACCTTCGAATATAACCATATAATATATAATGTGAGTGGTCTCGGAAAAGGGACTTTACGCGCAAAAATTGAAATTGAGATATGGGCTCCAGAAGTAAGTCACTGAAAAAATACTTTCTTTCTTCATTTTTTTCTTTACAGAATTAGTCTTAGTAACTCTTACTCTACGTGTATTCCAAATTTCAAATGCCAAAACAACTTAAAAGAACCCAAACGTGCCATGAAAAGACAAGCTACTTATTATTCTCTCTCTTTCTTGAAATACATTGAACGGGGAATGGGCGGGGTTTAAAACTAACAGCAACAAAAACCTGGTATTGCTTTGAAACTGTTGCATACATTTTACAGCTTACCTCTAGTTGAAATTTACCACTACATCTGGTAGAGTAGCCAAGGATTCCGACAAGACTGGCTGTGAGATGCTATAAAAGCTAACACAAATTTTTGGTAGTTGCCGCTAAAGTGGCTGCAAGATTTAATTACGCATGTAGAGTACACCATTAAGTATACAGAATTCAATTTATGTTTTCCCGATTTCTGGTTCAATTGCTTTGCTGAATATAGCCCAGTTCAGCCGCCAGTGTAGGTGAATTATAGCTTACTAAATACGTTTGCTCCATAATGTCCTTTATTCAAAACCCACTCACACATGTGCAACAACTTACACGTTGATGTCAGTTTTTATGTCATCCCATATATCTGATGACACCACATCCCCATGTTCATACACCTCCTTTCCTACACATTGTCTGAAAAACAAACAAACAAACAAATGTTTAGAGGCTTTGACCTTTGAATGATTTTTTATTAATTGCAATATTGTAGCTCGTTAACTGCTCATTGAAGCAAAACCACGCTACTCTCTGAAGAGCATCATGAATATAATTATACTTGTGTTAATTGGACTGTGCCAACAACATACAGTCTCAAGCAACAAAACACACATGACAAAGACATACACAAACAACAAAAACACAAGTGTACCACAGACACACGTACCACAGTACACGTACCAGACACAACACGTGTACAAAAGATACACACACATACTGTAACCAATGATTTCTAGGCAATTGACAGAGGAATATCAAATGGCATCAGGTACTGTAGCTATTTTCTTCAGAATGCATACTTAGGTTTAAAATTGTTTACAGTACTATTAAACTTGCTTGAAAGGTACATTATGTTTTCTCATTTTTTTATTCTCTCTCATGTACCAGTACAATATACCTAAGCCTATTCAGTTAAATCCCAAACTGTTATTGACTTGTTGACAATGCTTGTACAAACACAACATGATATATCTTACTTAATTGTTCCAAATTCCCAGTCTTTCTTCAAAATATCTCCATCCAATGAATAATAACACATTAAGTTCTGATGACGTTGAGCCAATGTTTTAGCAATATTTTTAAAACATTTTATTTTTTGAGTCAATGATTTAAAGTAACTATGCTTTGCTTCAAAACGCATACACCAATATCTACTGGGTGGACCATATCTGAACAACAAAAATAAATCAAAACAAAAACAATATATTTTATTTCCTAGGCATAATATATTGCAACCTAACAGTTCCAATATGCAGGTTTAATTAACACATTTTAAATAATTTGAATTAATCTTTTCTGTTCACATGCACCACATTTCACCACAGATAGTCACATATCTGCACGATGCATTCGTAATAATAAATATACCTTAACAGCCATTCTGGAAGATGAATCATATAGTGAAGTTTTGGGGTAATTGGAGCAGATGAGTATAACTTGCTGAAGTTCACATGATGTTCTTGGATCGCTTCTTTCAAGTAGGGTATAAAATCTTGAGAAACCGTAGGCCCAAATATAAAATCAGTAATACTGAGTAATAGTAAAAAATTTTCCCAATGTTCCTCATCTTCAATGATGAACTGCCCAATCATTAAAGGAAGCATTTTCGCAAGACACCAGAGTTGGCTGGCTACAAAAACACACAATGACAAAAACAACAATACATCATTATGTATTGATGTATAATGTCCATACCTGTGTACATATGTGACCGTCTACAGGAAAATCGGGCACAACGCGGCCCCGACGAAATAATTTTTTTTTGCACTTACAGACTCCTCGGCAAGCAGATATTAAGCTCTCCAAGTTTTATCGCCGTAGCTTTAGCCATTCCCGCTATATATCGCCTAACCGTTCCCTTCGTTAGGCTTATTTAATACAATTTTAAGAACTAAATCGATCTTTTTACGACGTCTACGCATGCCGCGTTGTGCCTGATTTTCCCGTAGACGGTCACATATATGCGTGTATGTAAGTGTATGTGCACGCGTGTATGTGTGTAGCATGTGTGAGTGCATGTGTACATGTATATGTGTGTGTATGTGTGTGAGAGAGTGTGTGCATGTGTGTGCTCTTGTGTGTGTGTGCACTTGTGTGTGTGAAAGTGTGTGCATATGTGTGTGCTCTTGTGTGTGTGTGCACTTGTGTGTGTGAGAGTGTGTGTGTGTACTTGTGTGAGTGAGAGTATGTGTGTACGTGTGTGTGAGAGTGTGCACTTATGTGTGTGCACTTGTGTGTGTGAGAGAGTGTGTGTGTGCACTTGTGTGCACGTGTGTGAGAGAGTGTGTGTGTGCACTTGTGTGCACGTGTGTGTGAGAGTGTGTGCACTTGTGTGTGTGCACGTGTGTGTGTGTGTGAGTGTGCACTTGTGTGTGTGCACGTGTGTTCACTCAAGTGTGTGATGTCCATATAGGAAATATTTTTAAAGAGATCTTTACTTCATGACATTTTATCCACATGTACATTTCAAACACACATAAACACTTACCACTTTGTTTCAAACTGTGGTCAGATGAAGTTAAAGAACTATATGAGATGGGCACAGGTTTGTTTCGAGATTCAATAGGTCCATACCGAAAAGAAGTGATTTTTCTATTGAGCAAGCTCAAGGTGATGGAATTTCGCTCCAATATAAAGTACTTCAGTAATTCTTTCAATTCGTATTGTAAGCTTCCCTCCAAAATATCATGCATTATGTCGGGAGCTAATCCCTCGGTTACATGGAAATATTTTGAAGTATTCAAAATAGAGTCACGGTCAACACCATATGTGGTAGCAATATGATCGTGTAAAGAACCCTTTAGTAAAGTACAATGACTAGAGTGGGTTTCTCTTGTTCGGCTCTCAAAGTCCTCAGACATGAACTAAATCAAATAACAAGCTATTGATGAAATGATACAAGGTAACTTAATGATTTTTTACCTTGGATTTCATGTCTTCACCAACAGCCATACAAAATCGGCACTTTCTTAAAGCACTAGAGAGACATTTATATCCTCCAAGACTCCAACTTGCTAAATTATCGGCACACACAATACTGATTGTCCCCCTAAATCTGAAGATCTGACCATGTATGTTAAACTCCATTCCTTCATCCTAGAAATTACACACACACAATGAGAAAATGACAAACAATTGAAGAAAACGAGATTGTAGCATGGTTATCTTATAATGACTGTTAGAATGACTTACACTTTCAAGCAATTTTATATCATCCATAAAGGGCTCCAAGATTTTATCAATCCCATAATCTTTGATGAATGAATGCCTGACCAATGTTACAAGTTGTATTACCTTTAAAGAAGATCGAAATTCTGGCTTTAAGTTACCAAGTAGATAGTAGAATAGTCCTACACAGAAAATACATACATTGATTATGATTCGTTTATAATAATGTTTCATAATATAATCAAAGATTCGACATAATACATAAATCATCCTCAGAAAAATGTAAACACCACAGAAAAACAAGTATTTATATTTGTGACTGTCTACAACAAAATCTGAACAAATAAAAATATTTTTGTGCGTTTACATATTTTGCAGCAGTATCATTCAGATATTAAGTTATTTAAGCTTTAGCTTCAGATGCTACTGATATATGCGACCAAACTGTCTCGTTTTGCAGGCTCACTTAATAAATTTAAAAAAATTAAATTGATCTTTTTCAGCCATTTATGTGCACCATGCTGTGCATCTCATATATATGTATACATAGTATATATATAATAGTACTCAATATGGAAATGAAATGCTACTGGGTATTACTTCACGTCATGTATTAAACAAATTACACACCATCCAAACATCATAGTCTACTTATGACCAACTAAACTTGCTATAGGTATAAATAGTTGCTCAAATCTATTCTCTCATAACTCCAGGCCTTCTGTGCTATGCATATTGCATCTACAACACCAAACTACTTCACACACCATGCCATTTTGACATACCCAATTTGTGCTTTTTCACTTTCGAACCAAGGGGATTACACATCTCTACATCGTCATAGTAGAGAATTATTTGTAGATGTTTTTTATCTTCAGAGAATAAGCCGTGTTCTCTCATACTAGATCCATCACAGTAATCACTTATATGTTCATCACATCTTTGATGTCCGTGCATCACCTAACAATTAAAATTAATGCAAAATAATGCATTGTGTACAGTTTGTTTATATAATAATTTACCTCCTTAAAAACTAAATCATTGCTAAGAAGCTGCTGAAGAGATTCTTTCAAAGGAATGTCATAAGCACAATCTGACTTTAATTTAAATCGATGGCGTGAAGAGCTAGATTCACCAAAAGATGATCCCAGGATTCGCTCAACAGGTTGCTGTAAATACATTGCCTAATCACAAGGGGGAGCTAATATAAAGTTTAATAAGTAAACCTACCACTAATCCCAATGAATGAAATGCTTTCTTCTGTAAATATTCACTTTCCAATCCCTCAAAAGGCTTGCGAAAACAACGTGCTTGAAGGGCATCTTCTAAGCCATCTACATCTTCTACAGCGATGTTACTACATTCCAAAGTGGATCTAACTTTACTTGATATACTTTCTAAAGAATTTTCCACAAGTAGAGTGATGTCAGAAATGAGATCATTTAGAACGCCTTGAGACATTTGTCCCACTTCCTTGCATTTTAATAGAAATTGTGTACTATTGAATTTGCTCCAACAAGGAATGTCAGAATCTTGAACTTCTTCATCTTCTTCCAGTGAACAAAACTCATTAGTCTGAGTAATTGAAGGCCTTGAAGTTAAAATAAATTCTGAGTGCTTGCGACGTAAATGCTTCCTAAAGGAATGGTAATTGCTGTAAGCTTTCGGACAGCCGTCTACTCCGCATACAACGCGAAAGTGAGGCTCATGAGAATGAACTGTACCGATGTGCCTCAAGACTGCATTCACTGAAGACGCTGCATAATGCTGGCAAATAGTACAACGATAGCCTCGTCCAGTTACTGCCGACATGCCCGAGAAACCAATCCGTCCAAACGAACTCTCCAGAAAGCTGAGATCGGAGCGTTCTACCACACCCCCGGTCAACTACACTTAATTTTTGAAAACTTGCGAATTGGCGCGAATACACACGTGGGTTCGAGCTGAGGTGAAAAGTGGAGAGAAGTAGTACGAACGTGTTAGTCTAGAATGTCTACTATTGAAGCGAAAACAGTTCTGGTTTGTTATAATGGAAATAAAAAACCTATCCGTGTGCCTCCTGGGGAAAATGAGATGGAATTTTTAAAGAACAGGTGCAGTTCACTTTTCAAGTTTGATGACAACGTTCGATTACACATAACCTTCCAAAAGTTCGATAAAGATTGGGATGAAATGGTAGATCTGGAAGAGGATTCTGTAGTCTGCCACAAAGACAAGCTGAATATGGTGGTACAGCCTAGTTTAATGCCTATAGAGGTAAGCCTTTCTTTTTTACTTATTTTGTCATTTCTCTTAACTCTTAGGTCTAGTAGTGAAAGCTTGTTTGTGCAAAATGAGTAGTTGAAATGTGAATTAAGCTATTGAATGAACCGTAGCTAATAAGTGGCCTATATAACATTAAAAGTTCTTTGTGAAGAAGCTATATTACTATTTTTTCTCGTGATTTCTTTTTGTAACTGATTCGTACGCTTGCATTTTTATGTATTCTTAGAGTTCTCCACTTCCCTGTGATTCTCCAGTTTTGTTTGAATCCACTTCAGAAGTCTGTAGTTCTATAGGATTTGGCAATGACTCATCAGGTGAAGTAGTTGGGCAGAAGAGAGATCGCCATGTAGATACAGATGATACACAGAGTACCTCTGACTATTCAGCCACTAAGAAACTGAGGCTTCCTGGCAATGTAGAAAAAAAAGGCGATGATGAAACCCCTATTCCACATCCTTTCCCTTTCCCTAGCAATTATAGACGAGATGTTCAAGTTTGCCTAAAATCTGGAAGAATGACTTCAGAGGCCAGGAGACACTTTCTATCGTCAATTGCTTCTACTATGTTTGCATTTCGAAGGTAGGCATGAAAAATTCACATAATAGTGTGATTTGTAAATTAACAATCTTCTGTTAATTAAGAATCTTCTGTAAAATTAAATTTTCTCTGATCTGATTTTGGAGTAATTGGAAGCACTAACTGATGACTTGCAAACTTCTCTGAATGGGTAGAGGATAGTCCCATAAATTAGACTGGTTAAAATATCTTGTAAATAGTAGCTTGACTTTCAATAGAATGTTCGTAATACGTAAACCTGTTTGCAAATTGTGAGTTCCATAATCAAGGAGGTTGCAATAATAAGTAAGGTGGAGTACTGCCGATATGTCAAGTCTCAGGTGCTGGTTGTTTGTTGTTAACGGTTTTATCATTTTGAAATTTTTTTGTTATGTACCATTTTGTGGAAAATAATACATGATTGTGGGTTGTTAACAAGAATCTAAATATTATTTGTTTAAATTTTCCTGTTTTAAAATATGACATGCTTAAATTTTAGGTATCCAACTAAAGAAGACTTCACGGCAGTAGCTATGGAGATAATTGTAAATATCCATTTTTGAAGTCAAAAGTGTCACCCGCAACGGTAATTTACACTATTTGTTCTAGAAATTGTTATATATCTTTCTGTTATGTGTATGCAGGGTGCTATAGTTCAAACTCTTATAAATAGGTTCAAAGAATTTCGTCGCAATAAGAAAGATCGCAGTCCATTGAATTTTGCAATTCCATCAAGATCACCATCACAGGACATCCAAAATAAACGTCCGGGAGAAAGTGTTGCGATTCCGGATATCCCAGAGGGCGAGGATGACACTTCCTTCGAGCGACACAATAAGGCCATCAAAATGGAATGTAGCAAGAAGGGGAAGCGCAACATGGCAGTTATTAAAGAATTGGTTACTGTGTCGTTTGCTATGCGAAGACGGGATATTAGAGATAGTTCTTGTCATGTCAAAGATATTTTAGTGAAATATCCTTTCTTCAAAATGCTGGACTTAGTAAGTTAGTTAATAGTCATTACATAGTAGATGTGATGTATTTATCGTGTACTTAACTGTACCCAACGACTGTTGCCCCATAGGAACAAATATATATTTTTTTAAATTAAAAAATTGCATAGGGTAGTATTTTCCCATATCCTCTGTGTTCTTGATTATTCTCCCATCTTGAACGCTTTGTATTGAATGCGCCAGTGCGTAGTTCTGGACAACTGTATTTTTTAGACGTAGTATCATTGAAGCACAACTGTTTTGGAAGAATATACAATGTACTTATTACACTTGTCATACAATACGAGGATATCATTTCACTCTCATGCTTGTATTGTCACTCACCTTCAGCTCGTGAAAATACTTTACATTCTTTTAAAATATCTTTTCATATTGTATGCTGACATGTGCAATACACATTACATATAATATACATTTGTGTGTGTTCTGAATACATAGTTTTTCTTTGAAGTGGAAAAAATATGTGAGGTTGATCGTTTACGAGTGACAGCACGAGAATCCTGGGAGACTACCTGGGAAACCAAAATACTTCATCAGGCAGACTTGGAAGTTGGTAGCAACATTCGGTTAAGAGGATTTATGGCTACATTTCCAAGTGAGTTTGAATCAGAGTTTGTCCAGCTATAAATAAGTGTTTCACTCAATGGCATGATGTACATTAGTTAAATGTGTTACAGAGTTGTAACATAAATATTTCATAACTACCCAGACTGCTAGGGATATTTTGACCGGGAGTGGTAAGGAATGGGAGAGCGATTATTTTATCAAATGCATTGCCCACAGAATGTTCAGGTATTTGTTATAGGGATACAAACTAGTGCTTAGTTGGTCTTCGCTATGTATTCATTTTTAGTTTCAACTAGGTTGGGAGAACAGTCTATAAATGTGACCGTCTACAGGAAAACCGGGCACAACGCGGCGTGCGTAAATATCGAGAAAAGATCGATCGATTTCTTAAAAATGTATTGTTTCAAGCCTACGGAAGGGAACGGTTAGGTCTATTATAGTGGGAACGACTTAAGCTACGACGATAAAACTTGGAGAGCTCAATATCTGGACGCAGACAACTCTGTAAGTGCAAAAAAAAATTTTTTCGAAGGGTGCCGCGTTGTGCCCGGTTCCTGTAGACGGTCACATTTATACTCATTTTGTGATCTACTAATCCGGTATGTAATCTTCTTTTAAGTAATGACAATTTCTTGTGGTGATTACAATTGGACACATACATGTTAGTATTACGTAGCAGTGATGTCACTCGTAATATGACCATGATATGGTGGCAATTTCTCGTTAATAGTCAAGTGTTGCACTGCCTAAATATAAAGTACCTACCGGGAGCAGTTTTCAAATACTGCTTCAATACATGATTAGCTATGTTATTGTATGTGCAAACTCTTCTGTGGTTATTCCTTGTGGTTTTCCTTGAATAGCTATTTTAATTGCTTATGATTACTCCCTGTGGTTTATCACATGCAAATCTCTACTGGATTTCTGATTTCTTAAATTAGAAAACAAACTAACAAATTGTTTATTAATTTAATATCATTTCCTCAATTTATTCTTTATTGCAGATGCAAACAAGTTGGTGTTGTCTCTGTGTGTACTTCCGTATATGCTCCGGGATGCTCGCTGTAAGCCTGACCATGAGAAACTCCTCTATTTTTGTCCGGTAAGAAATTTATTTTATTGTTAGCATTATTAATAGGGGGGACAAACTTAATTTTAATCCTCAAATCATTATATCATTTACAGGATGTTGCTTACAACAAAATGCATCCTCATCTGACCCTGTTTGGTCGCATAGCTTGTACTAGTTGGATAAGTAAAAAAAAAATCTGGATAATGAAATCAATTACGATACATTAAAGTAATTTTTCTTACAACTTGTTTTTAATTTGGGTGCTAGTATTTAGATAAATGACAGTCAGACATGCAAAGAAGCACTGGCTGTGGTCCTAATCATCGATGATTGGATTTTTTGACTTTCCCCCTTTCTTGCCTTGCCATTTAGCTTCTTTTATCCAGTTTTTTTAACTATCTTCTGACTTTTTGTTTGCTTTTTCTCCCCTCTTCCGCACTTTTACAAAAAAAAATTGCAATAAGATGCCATTATTTACTTTTTCTTTTTTTCTTCATGTTTCCCCTATTTCATTCTCCGTTTTATTTCACTCGTCTCTTTTTCAAGGTAGTTAATTGTTCTTATTGTTTTCTGTTCTCATATTCATTTCTTTGAGTGTGTAATGTTGTGCCAAGGGGAACTTTTTTTTTTTAGTTTATGTGCTGCTATTTTTTTTTATTTTTTTTTTAGTTTATGTGATGCTACTTTTTTTTTTAGTTCTTGTGCTGCTATTTTACTTCTACTTTTAGTCCTTATTAGACATACCACTACTATTTTCGTAGTTGTATAATGGTGTTCAATTTTAATGGCAGTGGTGGTAGTTACCAAACAACTATACTCCATCATAATTGTGCCAGCTTCATGGTTATGATAGTATATTAATGTTATATAGGAGTCGTGTGATCTGGATGATGTTATATCTGAGAAGAATCAAAGTGAGCCCTTTCTCCTTTTAACATCAAGTATGGAGGAGCCAGGACAGTGTTTCTTAGTGATTGATCAAGAGATCATATTTGAAGTGGATATCAAGGATAGTGCACTGTGTATCATATCAGCTTTTTTCGTTTTTGATATTTGCTATACCAAAAGTTTAAACAGTGTTTGCCTTTTTTTAGAGAACATTTTATTAGGAAAAAACTCTAAACAACTTTCAATTTCTGTTTCTAATTTTATCTCGGCTCTGAGTTAATTTCCTTGGATTTCATGAATTACTTTGAAATACATTCTTGGGAATGATTGAATATTGGGCGAGGTGTTACACCACACCTACGTAAACCTTGGTGTTCTTATACACCAGTGGTAGTGTAATTTTACACTTTTAGTGGTGTGTATACACACTTTATTTGGTGTTCAAAGCACACCCTAATTTAAGTGTTGTTTCACACCCAATAAGGTGTGCTAGACGGGACAAGTTCAGAACACCACATTTGGTGTGCATAGCACACTTAATTTTTTACAGTGTGAAGTATTCATGACTAACATCTTTATAGCTAGCATATTATTTGCAATTGAGAGTACTGTTTCAATAGTTTTGTTGTTAGAGTATTCTTTTACTGAATTCGGGTATGTACAGTACTAAAAGGAGTACATAAAAGTGTATAGATTATGATAAATTGGAATTCTTCATTTTGCTACTTGTGTTACAAAAAATTAAAAAAATGTAGGACTCAGCGTGATACTAAACTGCTAAAAATACCCTGTTGGAGTCTCAAAAAAATTTCCTTCTTTAAAAAATGATTCAAGCATCTACTTAACCAAAACTGAAAAATAGCATATAACTAAAAATAGTAATTTGTTTATAAATCACGTTAAAATATACTTCAAAACTACATCTTTTTGGTGAACAAATCTGGTAGCAGCTGTGCTATTTTCAATACAATCTGCTTTGTACTAAATACTTATGAAAGCATTAGGAGGATTAGACAATCAGATAGTTGTTAAATAACAGCTTCTTCCAAGTAATGGTGGTTTCTTTAGTATTATCATTTAGCCATTGTGGCTACCAGTGGCACTTGACAAAGACAATCTCCTTTGTACTATATGTTTATGAAAGCATTTAGGAGAGTTAGACAATCAGATAGTTGTTAAATAACAGCTTCTTCCAAGTAATGGTGGTTTCCACAAGCAGACAGTGAGGATCTAGACTCACATTATTAATTTTTTAGTGTTACACTTGATTATAATTTTTCCCTCATTGTAAGAATGGTTTATTTCTATTATTGTATGATCCAAAATTCTAGATTTAGTAAAAAAAAAAGTTATCTTAAATTTAACATCATTGCAAAGACATTATGTGAATTGAACATGTAAAAATGATATATAAAATTAATAATATGCTATGAAAACATCGAAATGTTACTATAAGTAAGTACAAAGTAAGATACAATGAAATCAATTAAAAATATACAAACTAAGTCCACTAACTACACCAACTGCAGCATGTCAACAATAATTCATATTAGTAAAACAATAACTAAATATCAATTCACTCATGAAATGCGTAATAATCTTCAGCATATTGGTACACATTACAAATATCTTCTCTCTTACGATAGCGATATCTGTGAGCTGTTATCATAAACAATATCAATGTGATGACACCAATAACGAAATAGATAATCAAATAATTGAATGCACAGCCAAATTTGAAATTTTTACTGAAAGAAAAATGTAACAATATAATAGAGATCAACCGCAACACTGCCCTACTGAAATAATAGAGTCCAAATAAAAGTCCTTTCATGTATCGAGGACTCTGACAGCAAATGAATTGCCAAACTGCTATGTAGAATAACATTTGACTAAATGCCAAACACACTTGTGACAAAGTAGGTAGTAAAAGCTCTGGTAATGGTACATTGAGGTTGTCTATGGAACTGATATTGACTATTAAACATGAGTCTCTGAGGGAATAGTGTTTGTCTCTGGAAATAATGCCACACACTATCATAATAAGTTGCATAAAAATTCCAATTATTAAACTAGCACCAATCCTTTTAAGAATGCTAACTGTGTAATTGCAATTAAAAGATCTAATGATTATAAAAAAGAATAGGATGAAAATAGTGACAATAAATGGTGAAAGTGTAGCATTTTCCAAAATCATTCTATGGAGAAAATTAGAATTGTACAACTCTTTGTGGAGCCTATATTGATCCAGTACTGTATTTCCAGTAAATTCCAGTAAAAAATATGGACTCACAGCAATTAATACTTTAACTATATTAATCATGACCTTTACATCTTCTACTTGCTCTGTAGTGAATGGTCCTCCATATCTTTGTTTTCCGAAGTCTAATCTAGATGGACGTTCATCATCACAAAACGTGAATGCACTTCTTCTAATTGGTTTTTTGTGTTTGATAGCAAAGGACATAACACCATATACTAACTTGTAAGGATTTCCTTTTGTATTATGATGTTCAAATTTAGAACTATATTTTTCTACCAGGAACAGTATGATCACTGAAATAACAATTGAAACACTGAAACAAACATCAAATGCAATGATACTTTCATTGCTTATAGATATAATATTATTTTGTAATTTCCATCTGAAATTAAATTGGCTTTTACAAGTTTTTATCACTAACTCTGTTAATTGGTCTGCAAATAGAACCATCACAAGGTAAAAGTCAGACTTAAAGGTTGGATCATCTCTAAGTTGCTCTATTCCAAACTGTACAATATTTGTAATGAATAATACTCTTCCAACTAAATAACCTACTATTGAAATTAATAGGCCGGAGAATAATAAATAAAGTTTGTACTCTGTAGTATTTGCTATTGATGATATCAAAATCCAAAATAGTAAAATGAAGAATTTAAACGCTATCATAAACTGAGTACTGACTTTCAAGACTTTGTACTGTCCATACTTCATGTCAGCAACATATCCAGCTATAGGTGAGAGAATTGCAATAGTAGCTTCTATTGTTAATATTACGCTAGCAATAGTGCTGTTCGTTACAGTTAGTATAAAAGAGGGATCTAAAGTTAAATGATACATTAAGCTGTTCACCATTTGCCAGGATAGTATCCATAGCACAGCTTTATGCTTAGTCCAGAAGCTGTAAAATTGAGTACTCCAACAAACCATATTTGTCGTTTATTGCTTTGATAGCTAGCTTATGCTATTACTCGTACTTACTCGACCTGATATAACGTTATCTGTAAATAAAAGTTCCAAATCAACAACACAAGGAAAGAACTGATGACAAAGGTATGAAACTGTCCTTGTTAAAAATAGTTTTTGTATTTTTCTTATCAAGTGAAAATAACTTTCAGTATAGTAGCTGTTAGTTGATTCTTTTACTGAATTCGGGTATGTACAGTACTAAAAGGAGTACGTAAAAGTGTATAGATTATGATAAATTGGAATTCTTCATTTTGCTACTTGTGTTACAAAAAATATTTACCATTTGGAGTTAACTATTATCTATAAAGAAACGTAGGACTCAATGTGATGATACTAAACTGCTAAAAATACCCTGTTGGAGACTTAAAAAATTTTCCTTCTTTAAAAATTGATTCAAGCATCTACTAAACCTAAACTGAAACTACAATAGTAATTTGTTCATAAATCACGTTAAAATATACTTCAAAACTGCATCATTTTGGTAAACAAAACTGGTGGCAGCTGTGTTATTTTCAATACAATCTGCTTTGTACTAAATACTTATGAAAGCATTTAGGAGGATTAGACAATCAGATAGTTGTTAAATAACAGCTTCTTCCAAGTAATGGTGGTTTCTTTAGTATTATCATTTAGCCATTGTGGCCCAGTGGCACTTGACAAAGACAACCTCCTTTGTACTATAATGTTTATGAAAGCATTTAGGAGGGTTAGACAATCAGATAGTTGTGAAACAACAGCCCAATATCAAAGAGAGTTAGAATGGGGAACACTCTTTTAATATGCTTGTCCGAATTCCTTTTACACTACATGACAATAATCATATTGACTTTGACTTTATTCTTAGAAGACCACACAGACTACAACAATGATAATATGTATCCAGACAGTCAATTATAACACATGAAAATCGTAGTCGAAACAAATTACATCAATTAATACATTGTCACCACTACAATATTATATCATGACAGAAATTGGGGCTCAAATTAGAGACTATGCATTGTGATGTCAAATTTTTAAAATTCTACATGAGCAAACACATTGCACAAAATGTGCACAGCCAGTCTGATGTGTAACTTACAGTGATTCTCAATTGACATATGTTTGCAATAATGCTGTCAATTATTATGATGTCATTACATCAATACAGTAATGTTGGCAATGTAATTGATATGTCCTCTAAGTTTGTGCACTTCTTAACTTATTTTAAGTGCATTAGAATTTAAACTTATAAGCTATTGTTATAAATGAGTCTACACTTGATAATTAGTTCAGCTACATTAAAAATAGAGAATATAGTTACATTCAGAGTATAATCTTATCAATAATTCCATATAAATCTGCTTATTATTATATTTGAAGTGCTATCATCAGTAGGCATGATGTTTCCATGGCTTCATCCTTGCCAGTTTTTAGAACATTAAGTGACAACTATTCTTTCAGTTTAGAATTGATTAATTCACAATTACTTGTGTTTTCATCTGCCTTGTTGAAATACCTGGTGACTTCTCGAATGCAAAATGCACATCACACTGATAATGACTACTGTGTGTTCACACAGGGAAGTTTGATGAAATGTGAGATTGGCCTATTGTAAACTTTTTTGGAAAATATATTATGCACAGCACTTTTTGTCTGACAATAATGTCCCATGAGACAAAGTTTACTTTCAGTGTATATATTTTAAGTAATGGAATGTCTAGTAGGAATTTGGACATAAAATTTGCATGCAGAATTCTAACTCAGGATCATCATGACAATGTTGAAAGTAATTTACACTCCATAAGAATAATACAGAGATTTTTAACATTACATTACGTATCACTTTCAGTCCAAGCAAACGTACTCAGCAATTATGTTTTATTCTTGTGTTATATATTTGCAACTTTCATTTTTTGGAACTTTCATTTACATATAATATTATATCATGTAGAGCTAACCATCAAAGCTATATATCATGTCGATTAGTATGAGTATTAGCGTAAACTAGCCATCAAAGCAATAAATGACAAATATGGTTTGTTGGAGTACTCAATTTTACAGCTTCTGGAATAAGAAAAAAGCAGTGCTATGGATACTATTGCTAGCGTAATATTAATGGTGAACAGCTTAAAGTATCCTTTAACTTTAGATCCCTCTACAGTCCTAACTGTAACGAACAGCAATATTGCTAGCGCAATATTAACAATAGAAGCTACTATTGCAATTCCCTCACGTATAGCTGGATATGTTGCTGACTTGAAGTATGGACAGTACAAAGTCTTGAAAGTCAGTACTCAGTTTATGATAGTTCTTCATTTTACTATTTTGGATTTTGATATCATCAATAGCAAATACTACAGATTACAAACTTTATATATCAATCTCCTGCCTATTAATTTCCATAATAGGTTATTTAGCTGGAGGAGTACTATTCATTACAAATATTGTACAGTTTGGAATAGAGCAACTTAGAGATGATCCAACCTTTAAGTCTGACTTTTACCTTGTGATGGTTCTATTTGCAGACCAATAATTAACAGAGTTAGTGATAAAAACTTGTAAAATTCCATTTAATTTCAGATGGAAAGTACAAAATAATATATCTATAAGCAATGGAAGTATCATTGCATTTGATGTTTGTTTCAGTGTTTCAGTTGTTTTTTCAGTGATCATACTATTCCTGGTAGAAAAATATAGTTCTAAATATCAACATCATAATTCAAAAGGAAATCCTTACAAGCTAGTATATGGTGTTATATACTTTGCCATCAAACACAAAAACAAATTAGGAGAAGTGCATTCACGTATTGTGATGATGAACATCCATCTAGATTAGACTTTGGAAAACAAAGATATGGAGGACCATTCACTACAGAGCAAGTGGAAGATGTAAAAGTCAAGATAAATATAGTCAAAGTATTAATTATTGCTGTGCGTCCATATTTTTTACTGGAATTTACTGGAAATACAGTACTGGCTCAATATAGGTTCCACAAAGGTGTGTACTGTTCTTATAATTTTCTCCATAGACTGATTTTTGAAAATGCTACACTTTCTCCACTTATTATCACTATTTTCATTTCCTTCTTTTGTTTAATCATTAGACCATTTATTTGCAAATGCACAGTTAGCATTCTTAAAAGGATTGGTGCCAGTTTAATAATTGGAATTTTTATGCAACTTATTATGATAGTGTGCGGCATTATTTCCAGAGACAAACACTATTCCCTCAGAGACTCATGTTTAATAGTCAATATTAGTTCCATAGACTACCTCAATGTGACATTACCAGAGCTTTTACTACCTACTTTGTCACAAGTGTGTTTGGCATTTAGTCAAATGTTATTCTACATAGCAGTTTGGCAATTCATTTGCTGTCAGAGTCCTCGATACATGAAAGGACTTTTGTTTGGACTCTATTATTTCAGTAGGGCAGTGTTGCGGTTGATCTCTATTATTGGCGAGCGAGCGAAGCGAGCGAGACACTTACAGGGGTAATACAATCGAAAATCGGGGATGTTAGTTTATTTATTGGCGAGCGAGCATAGCGAGCGAGACACTTACAGGGGTAACACAATCGAAAATCGGGGATGTTTGTTTATTTATTTATTTGTATAATATATTATGTATGGACGTATGTATGTCATTTTGTACTTTGACCCTCGCGTTTTTGTGTTAGTTATGTGTTCGACCCCGTCCCAAATTGCACTAAACAGAATCCTCTGGTTTATTGATCAGTACCTGTATCACCCTAGAAATTGAATTGTTTACCGTTTTGAATTTTTTTGCCGGTGCAGTTCAAACTTGACAACTTAAGGGACTTCCATTTCTATTCGAGTTAGTGGCGGTGGTAAGTCAATGCGCTCTTTGTCATGGTTATAAGCCTTGCGCACAGTATTTACCTGAAAATACATTGTCCACTAGACTACTGCGAAGGTAAGTCTGTGTAAGTGCATGTCCAGCTGTGTCAAAGCATTGTGTGTTACAACCACTACTTAGCTAAAGAATATCACAAAGAAAACTTTTAAATAACGTGTATTGTTTTGTTGTTGTTGTTTTTTCCTTCAATTCAAGCAGTTGCAGAGAGTTGTTACTATGGCACTGAAATCCCTTTACCCTGTATGCTAAATTTAAAAACTGGACCTTATTTTCAGTAGCTTCCGTGTTAGAAGTCAATAAAAATAGTATAGTCTTAAGGCACGCTCGCCATTTGTGCTCAAGCACATCACTAGTATTATTACATTTTTCTCTCAGTAAAAAGTTCAAATTTGGCTGTGCATTCAATTATTTGATTATCTATTTCGTTATTGGAGTAATCACATTGATATTGTTTATGATAACAGCTCACAGATATCGCTATCGTAAGAGAGAAGATATTTGTAATGTGTACCAATATGCTGAATATTATTGCGCATTTCATGAGTGAATTGATATTTAGTTATTGTTTTTACTAATGAGTTATTATTAACATGCTGCAGTTGGTGAAGTTAGTGGACTTAGTTTGTGAATTTAACGTTGACATTAAAATACTAGCTTCATTGTATCTAACTTTGTACATATTTATTGTAGCATTCCAGAGTTTTCATGGCATATTATCATTTTTGTAGTTATCATAATAATACACTTTGTCTTTGCAAATGATATTAAATTTAAGATTACTCAGTTATTACTAAATCTCTGAATTTGGATGAACAATAACAGCACTTTAAATTATTTTTATAAGAGGAAAATTAGAATCAAGTATATAACAATATATTTAATAATACAAGTGTAGTCATTCACTGCATGCTGGTGTATTCTAATTTTACTGTTAATATTAATGACACTCATACCTTTAACCAGAAATACTCACCTGTGTACATTTTCAACGCGAAACTTCACTTCTTTTCACTCTGTTAACTTCTCTGAGCATAAAACGAACTACACTGCTGGCTGCAGAAATTATTTGCTCACGTGATTATGATGTGACACTAGGGGGCGTTGCCCATAAAAGCTGGTGGTACCTACACGGAGTTGAAAGCTTCGCGTTTTCTCTATGATTAACCCGAAATTTAAAAAAAAAGTAGCTAATAAAAGTTCTCAAATCTTCATCCTGAGTAAGTTCATACCTTTAATTGACAGTATTCTCCAAAGTTAGAGCGTGACAGACAGACAGACAGACAAACAAACAGAGAGGACTACTACTACGATAACCCTACAGCGCATGCGCACTGAGAGTTTTGTAATACAGACAAGTGAAATAAATATTATAAATTAACATATGCAGCATAGATTGGAAAGCATAATGAAAACAATGACTACTATACAGTTATGGGAAGGGCTCAGCAGGATCTGACACATCCCACATAGGGACTTACACTAACTCTTAGAGATGTGTTTTTGTGTCAAGAAGGTAATTGCCAATTGTTCATTTTATGTCATACAGAGACAGTATACTATGTGTGTTTGTGTCAAACATGTAATTGTCGGTTGCTGTTTTGTGTCGTTGTTGTTAGGCACTTCCATTTGGGCCTCTGAACCTGTTAGGCTATGTGGGCAGGTGCAGGCCATGATTTTCAGTCAGTCATTTTGCATTATTCTTGAAGTCTGCATGAGATTTAATAACTCTTTGTGCAAGTGGATAATAAACTGACTCTGTGGGTCTGACGAGTGGAATTCGAGTGCCATACTTCCCCACACAGTACAATGACATTAATGTAGCTGAAAGCAACATTTTTGCTGGTAATGGAACATAATAACAATCAGTGAACAATGCAAACAATGCATCCTAGCTGCAAAGCTATAGATAGCTTCAAAGTGTAGTCACATAATTTAGCTATACTCATTGACACATGCCCAAAATCCTTCATCAGTTCACATGATGAAGAACTTTGAGTCTGAAAAGTTCTCAATATTGTTTCAAATGTCAACTAAGTTCAATAATTGCTCAATAAAAGCATTACTGTACATCATTCATCAACATAATAATAAGCCTTTAGTCTATAACAAATTTAACAATAGTACTTTGTTTACAAATCGCGTTAAAATATACTTCAAAACTGCATCTTTTTGGTAAAATGAACAGGTAACAGTTGTGCTATTCTCAACAACATCTCTCTTTGTACTAAACCTTTGTGAAAGTATTTAAGAGGGTTATAAAATCAAAAAGTGAAACAACAGTCACATCAAAGAGATGTAGAATAGGAAACACTCTATTAATATGCTTGTCCCAATTCCTTTACAGTATAATATGTTGACTTTGATTTAATCTTGGGAAACCACCCAGAATATAACAATGAACATGCTTATAGTGCTCCAATTATGATATTAAGCACAATTATGTATAATAATTGATAAAAAATAATAATTACTCGATGTGTACCAATGTTCTTTATTTTTTAATGTAGTTTACCTAATTATACAAGTGTGGACTCACTTATTAAACAATAGAAAAGTTTACATTCTAATGGACTTAACATTTGTTAGAAGAATACCGTGACAACATTACTGCACTGAAGTTATGATATCATAATGGTTGACCACATGACAAACATGCATGGTCAATTGAAATCACAGTAAGAGGACACATCAGACTGGCCGTGCACCTTTTTATGCAAGGTGTATATTCCACCAGTAGCTGGTATTGTATGTGTACACTGCGATATTAATAATTTACCACACTGTAGTCTCACTTCTGAGCCCCAAATTCTGTCATGATCCATTTTAGTGGCTGCAATGTATTGGTTGATTGTATTCATTCAAGAATCAGCACAAAATGGCCCTTGTTTGTGCTCTGACACTTAACTGAGTATATGACAGAACTTGGGCTCAAAAGTGGAGATTATTGGGTTGTCCAATTATTTGAAGCTGCAGTGTATACATATGACACCAACTATTGAAGTATACGCATTCCATCCAAAGTCCAAGGCCAATGTGGAATCTCAACTTGTAGTGATTCTCAAATGATCATGTATGTTTGCCATGCTGTCAACCATTATTACATCAATACTTCAGCATAGCAATGTTGGCAGAGTATGTGGTATCTTCTCTAAAGTGGTGGCTGTGTAGTGCAATGATTGTGTCTATGGCTCAGGACCTGAGGTCCTGAGTTAAAGCCCCACTCTGGCAATTTCCATCCGGTTATTCTTGCCCTTCCTCCCACCAGCCCCACCAGTCCACCCAATTGTGACTGGGTATGTGGCAGGTAAAGGCCTGTTCTGACATGATCATGGCTTCAGGAGCTTTGCTTGAACAACGTGTGGCTCTGTAGTTGTAAGAGAATCTGCAATTTTCACATTCTCTAAATCTGTATACTCCCTCACTCATGCTTTTTCTTATAAAATGTTTATAAAGTAAACAATTAATTGGCTAAATTCTCTCATCATATTGCATTCTCAATTCCTTACACTTTGTGTGAAGATTAATTTTTTATTTAAAAAACTATTATTAATTACATGTGTAAATACTATAATACTATATTTGTAAACACGGATATGAAGGTTAAAAATCTGAACCAGTCAACAGTTCCATAAACAAGAACAGTAGATCAGTGAAAAATGTCATCAGTAGTAGTTTTCACTTTCACTGAAGAAAGATGAACCACTCAAGTTGCAGGAAGTATGTTTTGAGGTACACTTTGTTCGCTTTATCAGAATAAATGAATGCCCTACAGACTCCTTGATGTTTGATATTTCATACTATACTTTTAATTTTAATTTAAGTACAATTAAGTGCGTTAGGATGTAAATTTAGCTATGATTAAACCAATAAGTCAACACCTGAATTTAGAAACAAAATTTAACTAAAGTTTATTTAAATATAGATAATAAGTTACACTTAAATCATTTATTAATTATTCTGTAATGTTTTTGTTAGTATATCTTAGTGTCATAATCTTGCTTATTCTTATATTCTGAGTAGTATCCGAAAAATGAAATCAAAGTCAGTATTATTTAGTTTGTAGTGTACAAGGAATTAGGACAAGTGTATTAATAGACTGTTTCCCATTCCAACTCCCTTTTTGAAAATGTTATTCCATAAAGATTTGTGTAGAAACAAGTTTATAACAACACTCAGAAATAGCTACTGTCACAAACATTCTGTGCAGTGTTTAAAGTTGCATACAAAGTAGATTTTTTATAGAAGGAACAGTAAAATAATTGTGAAGACTCAGACTATTAAGAACATTAATTGTTTCCTCAAAGTAAGAAGACTTTCTTCTCTAAATTTGGTTTAACTTGTAAAGTGTATTTTTCAATTTAAATAAAAAATGTGACACTTGACTAGAAACCAACATATTCCCCTCAATTTTTGCTGCACATAACATAGTGTTAAAATTGCATAACTTAATATCATTCAAAATAATATGAACATTAAACAAACATAAAAGTATGCAACTAAAATTTATTGTAAATAAAACGAGTGTGTACACAGAGAGAAAAACTGGAACATTTGGTTATCCTCCAAGGTAATTTGACTGTGCTAGTAACAAGTATAATTAACAAGATTAAAGTGAAAAATAATAAACATAGTTTACAATTTTCGAAGTCATTGAAGATATGTGTAATAATCTTCAGCATATTGGTACACATTGCAAATATCTTCTCTCTTACGATTGCGATATCTGTGAGCAGTAATCATAAACAATACCAATGTGATTACTCCAATAATTAAATAGATAATCAAATAATCAAATTGACAACCAAAAGTGACCTTGTGCCGATTACGTACAGAAAAATACAGCAACACAGTCGAGATCAATCGAAATACTGCCTTAGAGAAATAATAGAGTCCAAACAGTAATCCTTTCATGTATCGAGGACTCTGGCAGCAAATGAATTGCCAAACTGCTATGTAGAATAGCATTTGACTAAATGCTGAACATACTTGCAAAAATGTAGGTAATATATACTCTGGTATTGATACATCGAGGTTGTCTATGGAACTAATTGTCCAGGTATACTGGACAACCAGAAGAACTTTTAAACTAAGGAACTGTGACTTTAACTCATATGCACACGCTAATATCATATGTCATGCAATTCAATGTACGAACATTTTCACCTCACGGCATTACTTACCTCACGGCGTCGTGTCCATAACTACACGACTGGTCCTTCGAGAATATTAATTCAAAACTTAACAACTCAGGGAAGTGAGAGATTATTCGCTCTCTCATTTGTTTTGGTCCTTCGAGCCGGATACGAAAACTTCAGTGACCATTTACAGTCTATTATTAGTACTACTTCATCAAATCATTTCTCTTAACTTAAACTATTAAACGGAAGACCCAAGTCACGTCGTAAAGTTTTCGACTAAGACAGTCTAAAGTACCCAAAGCATGATATCCAACTCGGAAGAGATAAAAGCCATCCAGGCTATGACGGATAAAGAAGCGGTTAAGAGAAAACGAACGTCTCATCGAGGCAACGTCACAAAACTCAGGAAACGTATGGATGAATTTCTGAAAGAGTCGATTCACGAACTAGACATCTCTGACATTCAGTATTATAAGAAAGAAATGGAAAAAGAAGTACAATACAATAAGGTTTTACAAGAAAAGTACGAAGAGCTTTTGCTGAACGAAACAGGTACCACTAACGCGTACGAACGAGAAATTATGGAATGCGAAGATAATGAACGCACTCAGCAAGAGTTGCATTCACAGTTTCTTAAACTGCTCCACGAGGTCGAACAAGTAGGAGAATATGAAATTATCGAAGCTGAAGCTACAAACCTAAGAGAATCAACCCACATAGGTGAACGTTCTCTTGACATTGATGTATCCAAATTTAAACGGGATTGCCAACAGTTCTTGAAAACTAATCGTTCCTACAAGGGGCATTGTGAAATGTCGAATATGCTGACCAAAGTACGCGAAATGATGTCAGTAGTGCCAGAAATACATCTTATCGCCAAAAAGAAGAAAGAGGACATTGAACACAGTACCACCGGAAGCACAAATGGTATGGACGGAGATTCTCTGACTCCATCATCGTCGATAATAGTCCAACAAAGAAGAAAGGAATTAGAGGTAGAATTACCTACTTTCAACGGAGATCCACTTGATTGGCAAACTTTTGAAGAAATTCTACAGAACCTGATGAAGTCTAGAGGAGCTTCTCTATCACAAGCAGAAAAGGCTTCAATACTCGCTGGACGCATGCGTAAGGAAGACGACAGAAAATTGGTACGTTCATTCGCGGGAACTATCGAGGAGTACAATTGTGCTATAGCAGCATTAACCAATCAATACGGCGATCCAAATCGTCTTTATCCAATGTATGTTAACAAATTGCTAAGCACACCACACTTCACCTTCGACCAAGAAAGCCTCAGATCACTTCGAGAAGCATGCACTACTACTCCAAAGAAAATGGAAAAATTGGGTGGCTACAACATAGACAACATCTATGCACAAGCATGTATTTCCAACTTCTCACCAGCACTAAAGAATGATTGGGAACAATATTTTCCAAGAAGAACTGCACTACCTACTACAGACCAACTGATGGAGTATCTAGACGCAAAAATGCACAGAGTGCCAACTGTCAAAGAAGTGACATACTCACCACAAGACAATACACGGTCCCAGCCTAGTCATTCCAAGGCCAAGTCAGAAAATTACAAGGCCTCTAAAATCAACGTTAAGTCTACTACTCATTTCAAGTGCTTAATGTGTAACAACAACGACCATACTACAGGAAAGTGCCCTTCATTTGCGTCACAAAATGTAGAAAAGCGTTGGGAAACAATCAAATCCTTCAAATGCTGTACTAATTGCTTATCACCTTATCATTCCATGTCAAAATGTACGTCTATTTTCACATGTCAGAAGTGCAACAAAAAACACCACACGCTGCTCCACAAAGAAACACCAGTGAAAGTTGACTCCGGTGCTTCAAGAGCAAAAATAAATCCGAAATTAACACACTCAAAACAAAACAGTAATTCCGATCAAGTACATACTGCAGTTGGTTTTACTGTACTAGCTGAAGCAATTCACAATGATGCTGTACGTAAAGTACGCTTGCAACTGGACACTGGTGCAGAAGGTTCTCTTATTTCCAAAAGTCTCAAAAATGATCTACAAGCAACAACTCTACCTTGCGATGCTACCATCACTGGAGTTAATTCAGCACAATCAGTCAATGAAATGGCAAACTTAACTCTCAGACCTATAGGTGGTGGCAAAGAACTTAAGATAACAGGATATGTGGTAAACAAACTGAGAGAAGTACCAAGTCCATTGCACGTCAAAGAAATCAAAGAAAAACCGTATCTACAGACCCTAATCTGGGAGGCAAAATTGATATTTTACTAGGACTCAAAGAAATGTCTCACTACGTAACTGGTCAAATCCGAGGACACGAAGAAGACGAGATTACTATATTACCTACAATCTTCGGTGCTGCAATTGCTGCTCCCCGACGTGACATTAAGCAATTGAACTCTAAAAATGTACAATTCAATGGAAATGATTTGCAAAAAGATTTAGCTTTCATGTACAAACTAGATCAATTACCAGAAGATCAATCTGCTACAGCATGCAATGAAGATCCAGCTGAACAACATTTTCAGGAAACACACCTTGTCACAGAGGAAGGCAGATATATGGTCAAATTGCCAAGATCCAAAAACCCTCAAGCTTTAGGTGAAAGCCGACGAATGGCTTACAGACGATTTAAATCCAACCAAGAGACTATGCGATCCAAAGGAAAATTGGATGAGTTCAACAATAATCTACAAGAATACTTTAATCTAGACCATGCTGAAATAATTCCAGAGTCACAAATCAGCAAACCGGTTCACGAAAGATATTATTTACCTATTCACGGAGTGATCAAAGAATCATCCACGACGACTAAGCTCCGCCCAGTCTGCGATGCTTCAGCCAAAACTAGCACGAACGTCTCGTTAAACGATACCTTGTTAGCAGGGCCGAATATATATCCAAAACTCTGTGACATCCTATTGAAATTCAGACGTAACCCCATAGGCATGAGTGCAGACATTAAAAAAATGTTCAGAGAAATTTTATTACACCCGGACGAAAGAGATTTTCACCGATTTCTAATTGAGCAAGACAAAAGGATTGTGGAATGCAGAATGAAACGACTTACCTTCGGCATTAAATCGTCACCTTTCATTGCCTCAAGAGTATTACAACATATTGCACAAAGTCATATGGAATCTCATCCAAAAGCAGCTCAAGCAATTATGCAATTTTTTTACGTTGATGACTTTCTGACAAGTGTTTACTCTGCCAAAGAAGCTATTGACCTCAAAAATGAGATATGCCATCTGCTAGCAGCATCTGGAATGATATTGAGAAAGTGGCGTAGCAATTGCAAGCCATTATTAGATACAATCTCAACAGATGACAAAGAAAATGCTGACCTTGTACTCCCTTCTCCTTCTCAGTCTGGGAAGGCTTTAGGCACTCATTGGGTAGTAGATAAGGATGAACTACATGTCACTACTCCAAAGCCAGAAATTGGACGGGTGACAAAAAGACACATAGCCTCAATAACAGCAAAAGTTTATGATGTACTAGGATTATTTGCACCAGCAATTCTTCCCGCAAAGATCTTGTTGCAAATACTGTGGAAGGATAACACCAACTGGGATCAAGATATTGAAGGAGAACTAGCTCAACAATGGGACACGTGGGTACAAGAATTATCACTGATTACAGAACATCCAATTCCCAGATCCCTCAGAGATGCAAACAAAGAAGTATACACTGAACAACTGCACGGATTCTCCGATGCCTCGGAAGTAGCGTACGGAGTAGTCATTTACCTTCGAACAACATACAAGGACACTACCTGTAGTACCAGAATTGTTTATGCTAAAGCTCGAGTTAACCCCATAAAATCACAAACTATACCAAAAATGGAGTTGACTGCAGCTCATCTACTTACTAAAGCCATCACACAAGTAGCTAATGTTTATCAAATTACGACTGACAAAATCTATCTGTGGACAGATTCTGCTGTAGTTCTACATTGGCTTAGAAAAGACTCAGACACTCTAAAACCATTCGTTTCAAATAGAGTGAAAAGCATTATACAGGTAGTCAAAGTCAGTCAGTGGAGACATATACGAACAGCAGAAAATCCAGCGGATCTCGCAAGCAGGGGATGCCTACCATCGCAACTAATACAAAACAATCTGTGGTGGAATGGACCTCAGTGGCTAAACAAACCAATAGAGCAATGGCCACAACATGCAGATTTAAAACTCAAGAAAATTCCCGAGCTTAAAAAGCAACAAGTGAATTGCAGCATTATGACCACTGAAGAGACAGTTTTTGACAGAACCTCTTCGTTTAATGCAGCAGTACGTGTCCTTACTTACGTAAACAGATTTGTAAGGCATATCAAGAGCAAGACTCGCAATTCTTCACTTCATCTTACTGAAAATGAACTTCAGGCAACTCAACGACAAATTTATCAACAAATTCAGCAACAGTATTACTCAGAAGAAATCAAGATTATTAAGAAAAATGGCAGACAAAAAACTTTTAAACAATATGACCTCATGCTTGATAATAATTTGTTGGTAGTGAAAGGAAGAGTCATAGATAAAAGCATTCTCACTAAACCTCACCAGCAAATATTACTTCCAATTCAATCTCCTATAGTTCAACATCTAGTCAAGTCTGAACATATGCAAATGGGACATCCAGGTACTTCAGCATTGATGGCCATTCTCACAGAGACATATTATATCACAGGTTTAAAATCGTTCCTAAAGAAATTGAGCAGAAAATGTGTGAAGTGTCAAAGAGCATATGCCAGGACTGAAAGCCAAAAGATGGGTATGCTTCCACTGGAACGCACGACGCCTGCTCCACCATTTTACCACACAGGAGTAGATTATGCTGGACCATTCTACATAAGAAAGGGACACACTAGACGTCCAGTGTACGTGAAATCTTATGTAGCTGTTTTTGTCTGCTTTTCCACAAGAGCAGTGCACTTAGAACTGGCTTCAGATCTTTCCACCCAAGCATTTCTATCTGACAAAGGTTCATAGCCCGTCGGGGTGCACCCAAAGTTATACACAGTGACAATGGGACTAACTTCGTAGGTGCTCATGATGAAATACAAGAAGCACAACGAATGCTAAGATCAAAAGCAACACAAGAAGCACTTTTGCAGCAGTGCCAAAGGGATAATATCGAATGGCAATTCATTCCTCCAGCAGCACCGCATTTTGGTGGCTTATGGGAATCTGCAGTACGAATTATGAAGACACAGCTCATCAAGTTGATCGGAAAGGCTAATTAACGTACGAAGAATTGAACACCATACTAACAACTGGTGAAGCAATTTTGAACTCAAGACCAATCGTACCGTTAGACAAGACTGATAAGGAATTCTCTCTCACGGCTGGACACTTCTTAATTGGCAGACCCTTGAGAGCACTACCGCCCATACTCAAATCAAAGGGAGGACCATTGACTCTTCGACGATGGAATCTAGTTCGCAAGTTACAAGAGGAGTTGTGGATAAAGTGGAAGGCACATTATTTACCCGTTCTAAGAGCAAGATCCAAATGGCACAAAGAACATCGAGATCTACAACCAGGAGATGTAGTCCTTATCAAAGAAGATGGACTCAAACCAGAGCATTATCCACTTGGTTTAATAATCAAGACATACAGAGGTAAAGACGGACGAGTCAGAGTCGTAAGAATCAGAAAAGATGGACATCAATACACAAGACCCATCAATCGTTTAATTTTCTTACCAATAAATGACAAAGAAGAAGATTGCAAGAAATCTAAATGTCAAACTTCGACAGATTCCCTTCCTCTGGCAGCATGTCCAGGTATACTGGACAACCAGAAGAACTTTTAAACTAAGGAACTGTGACTTTAACTCATATGCACACGCTAATATCATATGTCATGCAATTCAATGTACGAACATTTTCACCTCACGGCATTACTTACCTCACGGCGTCGTGTCCATAACTACACGACTGGTCCTTCGAGAATATTAATTCAAAACTTAACAACTCAGGGAAGTGAGAGATTATTCGCTCTCTCACTAATATTGACTATTAAACATGTGCCTTTGAGGGAATAATGATGTTTTCTGGAAATAATTCCATACACTATCATTATCAATTGTGTAAACAGTACAATCATTAAGCTAGCACCAATTCTTTTCAGAATAGAGGGCGCATACGTAAAAACACATTTTCTAATAACTAACAGAAAGAACGCGATGAAAATAGTGACAATCAGTGGAGAGAGTATGGAATTTTTTATAACTAGTGGTGCGCTCGAATAGCGCAAAATAGCGAAGCGAGCGATGCATGTTCCCTGTAATTGCAGCTATAGATACAGTTATTTATTTTGATGTTGTTAATGTTATGTCTGTCTGTTGTTTCATATAGATTCATTGGTGCTTTTATTCTATACCACTGTATGATGAAGGTTATAAAATTTAGGCTATGTATAATAAAGTCTAAATGTTATACTTTTTGTGGTAAAACAAGAGTAATGAATTATTTTATTATTTATTTTATTAATTTAATTCGTAATCAGCTACATAGTATTGCTTTATATAATAAAGTTAAAGGTATGGAGGTGGGAGAAAGAGGAAGGAAGTTTGACATCAACGTCGTCCGGCCCGGTCACGCGGCGGGTGGTTGTTCAGACAGAATCACGCGATGTAATTGAGGTCATACATCATCACAGTTATAGCTGATGTAAACTTTGTGGTTTAATAAAAATAAAAAATAAAAGAGTTTGTTTGGGTACTATAACATATTCAGAAAGAGAGCAGAGTATGTTAAATGGATGTAGATCTTAGACTACATAGTTTGATAATAGAGTTAGGTTAATTTTTATAGTTTTACATTAAATTTAACCTGCAAGTGGAGGAATGTTTCCAGGATGCATGTTATTTTGAGCTGAATAGAGCTTAGGGATATGTTTATCCCGGCTACATCGACAACATTCCAATGACTTAAATTTCATTTTGGTGCCTGGAAACTTCTCCAAACACGTTATGCAGACTGGGATAGTAATTGATGAGATTTTAGCATGAAAATTACGCATTGCTGTGTGAACTTGAGGATCATCAAATGCTGGAATAATATGGTGCAATGGAACCTGGGGATGTTGTCTTGACCTGTTCCCCCTAACTTCAGACAATCTAGTTTCCCGTTGAAGTGGTGTTTCATCAGCAAATCTCTGCTGTTGGTTAGTTGACAACTGCTCTAATCTAGAGGAATTTTGTAATGAAGATTCATTTGCTGTTCTCAACAGTTGGTTAGTGGACAAACAGTGGAGCCTGTGATCTCTTTCACTATCACTTTCAAACAAATGTGTGACTTGCTGTTTTTGTGACATTAGTTGTAGACGTTGCTCTCTGCATAATGGTTTCCTAAACGAAAATATGTCTCGTATTAACTTATTGAAGTATTTATTATATTTTATATTTACCTCTTGCATTCGTTGCTGATAAGCTGAAAGGTTTTGCGGTATCGAAATTGTTTGAGTTATATTTTCTGCAACTTTTTTTGCTGCTTTGGGTGTATATGAGAATGGATGTCCTCTGATAGATGTCTTTTCCTTCCTCTTGCAGTACAAAAAGTAGTGGGGATATTAGCTTCTTGTTCAAATGGTGTGGCTGCATTTTCAGTGTCTTCAAGAGTAGTTGAGTCTACAGCTGTATAAAGTTCATTGGTACAGTAATCCTCAGGAATAGTCTAATAAATAAATTAGGAACATTTAATGGCTTTTCAAAAAGAAAGATTCTTTACTTTGCTACCTGTTTCTGTTTCGTTTTAGCTCTCCTCCTCCTTGCCCTGTCCTTTTCATTTCTTATCTCTCTCCTTACTATTTTTTCTTCTGGAGTTCCTAACGCCCTCAAAGCTCTTGACCGAGCGTTTCTAACGTTTTGTCTACTGGGCATCGCTACTCGTACAGCGGGTAAACAAAACAAAGTGTTGCTAAGAAGGTTACCCGGCCCGCGCAAGCGCGTAGGATAAAGGGAACGTTTTGTCTACTGGGCATCGCTACTTCGTACAGCGGGTAAACAAAACAAAATGTTGCTAAGAAGGTTACCCGGCCCGCGCAAGCGCATAGGAAAAAGGGTACACACGTACGCCCACGCAAGAACAAAAACAATTTCTAGACCTAAATATATATATATATCGCGAACTCATTAGAGAGTCAGCTCCGCTCGCTTCGCTCGCTTCGCTGAATTACTCCAAGAAATAAACTAGTGATGCGCTCGAATAGCACAAAATAGCGAAGCGAGCGATGCATGTTCACTGTAATTGCAGCTATTCCATGCATGCTTGGTGTGACTACAAAATACTGTCAAAGTGAGAAAACAATAGTGGTAGCTTTTTTCTATGATGAAGGCTCCTGGTACCGTAATCCTCAGGAATAGTCTAAAAAATAAATTACACTGTTTGCCAGTCCTTGTTTTACCGAAGTTTACTGTAAATTTACTGCATACCATGTGCTAAACTCTAATTCTGGAACAAACTACAAACCACATGTACAACTTCCTATGTTTTACTCATGTTTTACCAATCCAGTGTACTTTTTGTTCCAGAATAAGAGTTCACTACATAGTTTCCTCTCAAGCACACTACAGATTTTCCAGCAGTACACTTCAGTAAATCATATGCCTGCAAGCAGTGTTAGGAACATTTAATGGCTTTTCAAAAAGAAAGATTCTTTACTTTGCTACCTGTTTCTGTTTCGTTTTAGCTTTCCTCCTCCTTGCCCTGTCTTTTTCATTTCTCTCTCCTTACTAATTTTCCTTCTGGAGTTTCTAACGCCCTCAAAGCTCTTGACCGAGCGTTTCTAACATTTTGTCTCTCTTTCACAGAATTTGTTTCACTGGGCATCGCTACTTCGTACGGCGGGTAAACAAAACAAAATGTTGCTAAGAAGGCCAGGTTACCCGGCCAGCGCAAGCGCGTAGGAGAAAAGGTACACACGTACGCCCACGCAAGAACAAAAACATTTTCTAGACCTATATATATATATATATATCGCGAACTCATTAGAGAGTCAGCTCCGCGCACTTCGCTCGCTTCGCTGAATTAGAACTGACATAACTCCTGTAATGAACCAGTTCAGTAATTCCAGTTAATTCCAGCAAGAAAAATGGGCTTAAAGTAATCAATACTTTGACTATATTTATCATGACTTTTACATCTTCTACTTGCTCTGTAGTGAATGGTCCTCCATATCTTTGTTTTCCGAAGTCTAATCTAGTTGGACGTTCATCATCACAATACGTGAACGCACTTCTCCTAATTGGTTGTTTGTGTTTGATGGCAAAGTGTATAACACCATATACTAACTTGTAAGGATTTCCTTTTGTATTATGATGTTCAAATATGGAACTATATCTTTCTACAACAAACAGTATAATTACTGAACACACAACTGAAATACTGAAACAAACATGAAGAAAGATGATAGTTTTAATGTCAATGAACACAAAACTACCATACAATACCCGTTTGAAATTAAATGAGCTTCTACAAGTTTTTATGACTAATTCTGCTAATTTCTCTACAAATAGAACCATAGTAAGGTAGTAGTCAGACTTGATGGTAGGCTCATCTCTACGTTGCTCTATTCCAAACTGGATGATATTTGTAATGAAAAATACTCTTCCAAACCAATAACTTATAATTGAAATTAACATGGAGGAGACTAATAAATAAAGTTTATAATCTGTAGTATTTACTATTGAGGACAGCAAAATCCAAATTAGTAAAATGAAGAATTCAAATGATATCATAAACTGAGTACTCACTTTCAAGACTTTGTACTGTCCATACTTCATGTCAGCAATATATCCTGCTAAGGGAGAGAGAATTGAAATAGTAGCTTCTATTGCTAGCAATACACTGGCCATAGAAGGATTTATTATATTTATTTCATAAGATGGTTGTAAAAGGGTATTGTACATCAAGTTATTGACCATATGCCAGGACAGTATCAATAGCAGAGCTTTATGTCGATTCCAGAAGCTACAAATTTGAGTCCTCCAGCACAACATATTTGTCATTAGGAGATACAATCATTAAGGCAGAATGTATGACTCAATGTGAAAGTTAGTGTCATTATTTATAGTCTAAAATCATTTCCGGCAATAAATAATAATTCAATGTAGGTACTTAACGAAACCAAAAGTTAAATAGCATAAACCCAGCAATAGTCTAGTTTACTAATCATGTGACGTTAAGTTTCTGTGTTTCAATGATGACACAGAGTAAGGTTGCTATCACCAACTTCATTATGCCCAAACATTTATTCTACATTACTTTATATTATACTTATCTGAGAAGAACTTCACCAAGAAGTCCAAACATCAGGTTAAGTTTTACTTAAACATATATTTGTAATCCATATTTGTCTCTCTCGCTACGCTCGCCAATTAAGTGTTGACTCATTTATATAATAACAGCTAAGTTACATTCTAATGCACCTAATGTAAGTTAAGAAGTGCACAAACTTAAAGGACATATCTAAAACTGTGCCAACAATACTGTATTGAAGTAATGACATCACAATACTTGACAGCATTATTGCAAACATATACATTTCAATTGAGAATCACTGTAAATTACACATCAGACTGGATGTGCACATTTTGTGCATGTGTTTGCTCATGTAGTGTTTAAATGATTTGATTGCACCATACATTGTCTCCATTTTGAGCCCCAATTTCTGTCATGATATAATGTAGTGGTGACAATGTATTAATTTGTTTTTTATGTGTTTTAATGAACTGTCTGGAGGTCTTCAGAGCCAGTCATGATAAACAATAAAACTCTATTCATGCAGTTGCTGTTACAACAAATACTTTGTAATCAAAAATAATCAATTAAGTAGTCATATTATCTCTTCAATTTATTTAATGAGACTTCAACCCCAATTCTTGACACACTTTTCTGCTGCAACTCCACATTATGAGGATACTTAATACTTAAAACACACTCTGTCATGTTCAACCCTGGTAATAATCAATAGGCATGATGCTTCCATGGCGGGCTTGATCCTTGCCAGTTTTTATAACATTCAGTGACAATATTCTTTCATTTTAGAATTGATTGATTCACAATTACTTGTGTTTTCATCTGCCTTGTTGAAATATCTGGTGACTTCTTGAATGCACAATGCACCTCACACTGTTAAGCACAATTTAATGACTACTATGTTCATAGGGGAAAGTTTGATGCCGTGTGAGTTTGGCCTGTTTTAAACTTTGTCTGAAAATTCACTACGCGCAGCATGTTTTGTCTGAAAGTTATTAGCTTAAGAATGTTATATTGTCCCACAAGATAAAGTAAACTTCTAGTGTATATCTTGAAAGTAATATACGGATGTCTAATAGTGTGTTTCAACATATAATTGGCTTGCAGCAATCTAACTCTAGTTCATCATCACAATACTGAAAGTAATTTTCACTTGATAAGAAAAATACAAATATTATTTTTAACATTACATTTACTTCATTTCAGTCCTGGAAAATGCATTAAGCAATTTTAATTTTCTGAGGGAATTAAAGGTCAGTTTCATACCTTTGTCATCAGTTTTTTCCTTGTGTTGTTGATTTGGAACTTGTATTTACAGATAACCTTATATCATGTCGAGTAGTACGAGTAACCGTAAGCTAGCTATCACAGCAATAAATGACAAATATGGTTTGTTGGAGTACTCAATTTTACAGCTTCTGGACTAAGCATAAAGCTGTGCTATGGATACTGTCCTGGCAAATGGTGAACAGTTTAATGTATCATTTAACTTTAGATCCTTCTTTTGTATTAACTGTAACAGACAGAATTATTCCTAGAGTAATATTAACAATAGAAGCTACTATTGCAATTCTCTCAACTATAGCTGGATATGTTGCTGACATGAAGTATGGACAGTACAAAGTCTTGAAAGTCAGTACTCAGTTTATGATAGCATTTGAATTCTTCATTTTACTATTTTGGATTTTGATATCATCAATAGCTAATACTACAGATTACAAACTTCATAAATTAATCTCCTGCCTATTAATTTCAATAGTAGGTTATTTAGTTGGAAGAAGTACTATTCATTACAAATATTGTACAGTTTGGAATAGAGCAACTTAGAGATGATCTAACCTTTAAGCCTGACTTTTACCTTGTGATGGTTCTATTTGCAGACCAATTAACAGAGTTAGTGATAAAAACTTGTAAAAGCCCATTTAATTTCAGATATAAATTTCAAAATAATATTATATCTGTAAGTAATGGAAGTATCATTGCATTTGATGTTTGTTTCAGTGTTTCAGTTGTTATTTCAGTGATCATACTGTTCCTGGTAGAAAAATATAGTTCCATAGTTGAGCATCATAATTCAAAAGGAAATCCTTACAAGTTTGTATAATGGTGTTATGTCCTTTGCCATCAAACACAAAAAAAAAATTAGGACAAGTGCATTTACCAATTGTGATGATGAACGTCCATCTAGATTAGACTTTGGAAAACAAAGATATGGAGGACCATTCACTACAGAGCAAGTAGAAGATGTAAAGGTCATGATTAATATAGTTAAAGTATTAATTGCTGTGTGTCCATATTTTTTACTGGAATTTACTGGAAATACAGTACTGGCTCAATATAGGCACCACAAAGAGTTACGCAATTCTAATTTTCTCCCTAGAATGATTTTGGAAAATGCTACACTTTCACCAATTATTGTCACTATTTTCATCCTATTCTTATTTGTAATCATTAGACCATTTAATTGCAAATACACAGTTAGCATTCCTAAAAGGATTGGTGCTAGTTTAATAATTGCAATTTTTATGCAACTTATTATGATAGTGTGTGGCATTATTTCCAGAGACAAACATTATTCCCTCAGAGACTCATGTTTAATAGTCAATATCAGTTCCATAGACAATTACCTATACTTTGTTACAAGTGTGTTTGGCATTTAGTCAACTGTTATTCTACATAGCAGTTTGGCAATTGATTTGCTGTCAGAGTCCTCGATACATGAAAGGACTTTTGTTTGGATTCTATTATTTCAGTAGGGTAGTGTTGCGATTGATTTCTATTATTATATTGTTACGTTTTTCTCTCAGTAAGAAGTTCAAATTTGGCTGTGCTTTCAATTATTTGATTATTGGCGAGCGAGCGTAGCGAGAGAGACACTTACAGGGGTAACACAGTTGAAAATCAGGGATGTTTATTTATTGGCGAGCGAGCGTAGCGAGCGAGACACTTACATAAATGAAAATTTCGGGGATGTTTATTTTATTGGCGAGCGAGCGAAAAGAGCGAGACAGTATTAGGGGTGAATAATGCAAAATCGGGTATATGTTATATGTATGTATGTATGGATGGTACGTATGCTCGTTAAACGCGCGCGCCGAGAACTTTTTTCTCCGAAAAAACACGGCTTTTTAGGCTTGACTCCAGTTTATTCTGAAACTACAGCATTAAGCAAACCTTACTTTATACTTAAGCTCCAAAGTGTGAGAAAATTCCTGCAAAAACGCTTGCTTTTCAAGAAACAAAAAGTTGATTCGACCGGTTACTATGGCGGCATTGAAGACCCTTTACCAGAGTTAAATTCAAAACTTCGCCGTTTTTCCGGCTAAGTGTGGCTTGTTAGTTGTCAAGAGCCACCTGTAGTCTGTACTAAGAGAGCTATCACTACTTCTGAAAAGCGTATGTAAGCACATAAAGTATTAATGTTAAGGAAGCTACTACTACTCGAGGGATGCTGAGGTAAGTACGTAATTCCATATTTGTTAGCTAAATATGCAAAAATAACTCTGGCCTTTCTTTTTTATAGCAAAGAGCTTGTTGTCAACAGTAGTCAGAATAACTCAAATTTGGTACTACAAAACTTACCACTGCTCAAGAAAATGAGGTAAGAAAGTAATTTTGTATGTGTGCTGAAATTGATTGTCTTTTGTTTTTGTAGGTGAGAGCTTGTTGTCAAGAATTCAAGGTAATTCAGATGGTCAAAGTAACTTCAATCTGATACTACAGAAGTTATCAATACTCAAGAATGAGGTAAGTAGTAATTCCATATTTGTTGGCTAAAATTACAAATAATAACACTGGTTTATTTTTTATCGTAGCTGAGAGCTTGTTCAAGAGTTACTGGTGATTGAGATTATCAGAATGGCAGATGTTTGATACTACAAAAGTTACCATTAATCAGGTAAGAGAGTGATTTTGTATTTGTTTGCTGAAATAAAAGGTCATAACTGCTATTATAGTGTTTGCATGAACTAAGCTAAAACATAGTAACAATACTTAGTTTTATGTTCCCTAACTATCAGGCTCGCTCGCCGTTTGTGCTCAAGTACACCACTGTTTTGTATATATGTTTGGACGTACGTATGTCATTTTTTACTTTGACCCTCGCGTTTTTGTGTTAGTTACGTGGTCGACCCCATCCCAAATTGCACTAAACAGAATCCTCTGGTTTATCGATCAGTACCCGTATCATCACCCTAGAAATTGAATTGTTTACCGTTTTGAATTCTTTTGCGGGTGCAGTTAAAACTTGAAAACTTAAGGGACTTCCATTTCTATTCGAGTTAGTGGCGGTGGTAAGTCAATGCGCTCTTTGTCATGGTTATAAGCCGTGTGCAACAGTATTTACTTGAAAATACATTGTCCACTAGGCTACCGCTAAGGTAAGTCTGTGTAGGTGCATGTCCAGTTGTGTCAAAACTTTGTGTGTTACAACCACTACTTAGCTAAAGAATATCACAAATAAAACGTTTAAATAACGTGTATTGTTTTGTTGTTGTTTTTTTCCCTTCAATTAAAGCAGTTGCAGAGAGTTGTTACTATGGCACTGAAATCCCTTTACCGTGTATGCGAAATTTAAAAACTGGACCTTATTTTCAGTAGCTTCAGTGTTAGAAGTCAAGATCATTCATATAAAAATAGTATAGTCTTTAGGCTCGCTCACCATTTGTGCTCAAGCACATCACTAGTTTGTATATATGTTTGGACGTATGTATGTCATTTTGTACTTTGACCCTCGCGTTTTTGTGTTAATAATGTGGTCGACCCCGTCCCAAATTGCACTAAACAGAATCCTCTGGTTAATCGATCAGTACCCGTATCACCCTAGAAATTGAATTGTTTACCGTTTAGAATTCTTTTGCGGGTGCAGTTAAAACTTGAAAACTTAAGGGACTTCCATTTCTATTCGAGTTTGTGACGGTGGTAAGTCAATGCGATCTTTGTCATGGTTATAAGCCGTGCGCAACAGTATTTACTTGAAAATGCATTGTCCACTAGATTAACCACGAAGGTAAGTCTGTCTAGATGCATGTCCAGTTGTGTCAAATCATTGTGTGTTACATCCTCTACTTAGCTAAAGAATATCACAAAGAAAACTTTTAAATAACGTGTATTGTTTTGTTGTTGTTTTTTTCCTTCCAAGCAGTTGCAGAGAGTTGTTACTATGGCACTGAAATCCCTATACCCTGTATGCTAAATTTAAAAACTGGACCTTATTTTCAGTAACTTCAGTGTTAGAAGTTAAAATCATTCATATAAAAATAGTATAGTCTGTAGCAGCTCGCTCGCCATTTGTGCTCAAGCACATCACTAGTCTATTTTGTTATTGGAGTAATCACATTAATATTGTTTATGATAACAGCTCACAGATATCGCTATTGTAAGAGAGAAGATATTTGTAATGTGTACCAATATGCTGAAGATTATTACGCATTTCATGAATGAATTGATATTTAGTTATTGTTTTTACTAATATGAGTTATTATTGACATGGTGCAGTTTGTGAAGTTAGTGGACTTAGTTTGTGAATTTAAAATTGACATTAAAATACTAGCTTCATTGTATCTTACTTTGTACATATTTATTGTAGCATTCCAGAGTTTTCATGGCATATTGTTAAGTTTATCATTTTTGTAGTTATCATAATAATACACTTTGACTTTGCAATGATATTAAATTTAAGATTACTCATTTATTACTAAATCTCTGAATTTGGATGAACAATAACAGCACTTTAAATTATTTTCATAAGAGTAAATTTATAATGAAATATATAAAAATAAATTTAATAATACAAGTGTAGTCATTCACTGCTTGCTGGTGTATTTTAATTTTACTGTTAATATTAATGACACTCCTTTAACCAGAAATACTCACCTGTGTACATTTTCAACGCGAAACTTCACTTCTTTCCATTCTGTTCCCCGAGTATAAAACGAACTACACAGAACAATACAGATATTATTTGCTCACGTGATTATGACGTGACGCTAGGGGGCGTTGCCCATAAAAGCTGGTGGTACCTACGCAGGAGTTGAAAGATTCGCGTTTTCTCAATGATTAGCCCGAAATTAAAAAAAAAAGTAGCTTAATAAAAGGTCTCAAATCTTCGTCCTGAGTAAGTTTATACCTAAATAAGTCAGTAATCTCCAAAATTAGAGCGCGACAGACAGACAGACAGACAAATAAACAGAGATGACTACTACTACTATAACCCTTCAGCGCATGCGTGCTGAGGGTTAATTACTGTAAGTTTTGTAACACAGAGAAATGAAATAAATATTAAAAATTAACATATGCAGCATAGATTGGAAAGCATAAACTACTATGCAGTTATGTGAAGGGCTCAGCAGGATCTGACACATCCCACATAGGGATTTACGGCTAATTCTTAGAGACATGTTTTTGTGTCAAGAACGTAATAGCCAATTGTTCATTTTATGTCATACAGAGACAGTAGCTATGTGTGTTTGTGTCAAACATGTAATTGTCGGTTGCTGTTTTGTGTCTTTGTTTTTGGGCACTTCCATTTGGGCCTCTGAACCTGTTAGGATATGTGGGCAGGTGCAGGCCATCATTTTCAGTCAGTCATTTTGCATTATTCTTGAAGTCTGCATAAGATTTAATAACTCTTTCTGCAAGTGGATAATAAACTGACTCTGTGAGTCAGACGAGTGGAATTCGAGTGCCATACTTCCCCACACAGTACAATGATATTAATGTAGCTGAAAGCAACGTTTTTGCTGGTAATGGAACATAATAACAATCAGTGAACAATGCAAACAATGCATCCTAGCTTCAAAGCTATAGATAGCTTCAAAGTGTAGTCAAATAATTTAGCTATACTCATTGACACATGCCCAAAATCCTTCATCAGTTCACATGATGACGGACTTGAGTCTGAAAAGTTTCAATATTGTTTCAAATGTCAACTAAGTTCAATAATTGCTCAATAAAAGCATTACTATACATCATTCATCAACATAATAATAAGCCTTTAGTCTATAACAAAGTTAACAATAGTAGTTTGTTTACAAATCATGTTAAAATATACTTCAAAACTGCATCTTTTTGGTAAAATGAACAGGTAACAGTTGTGCTATTCTCAACAACATCTCTCTTTGTACTAAACCTTTATGAAAGTATTTAAGAGGGTTAGACTATCAAAAAGTGAAACAACAGTCACTATATCAAAGAGATGTAGAATAGAAAACACTCTATTAATATGCTGGTCCCAATTCCTTTACAGAATATGTTGACTTTGATTTAATCTTGGGAAACCACCCAGAATATAACAATGAACATGCTTATAGTGCTCCAATTATAATATTAAGCACAATTATGTATAATAATTGATAAAAAAAAATAATTACTCGATGTGTAACTATGTTCTTTATTTTTTAATGTAGTTTAACTAATTATTCAAGTGTGGACTCACTTATTAAACAATAGAAACGTTTACATTCTAATGGACTTAACATTATTGTTAGAAGAATACTGTGACAACATTACTGCACTGAAGATATGATATCATAATGGTTGACCACATGACAAACATGCATGGTCAATTGAAATCACAGTAAGAGGCTGGCCGTGCACCTTTTTATGCAAGGTGTATACTCCACCGGTAGCTGGTATTGTATGTATACACTGCAATATTAATATTTTACCACACTGTAGTCTCACTTCTGAGCCCCAAATTCTGTCATGATCCATTTTAGTGGTTGCAATGTATTGGTTGATTGTATTCATTCAGGAATTGGCACAAGATGGCGCTTGTTTGTACTCTGCCACTTGACTGAGTATATGACAGAACTTGGGCTCAAAATTGGAGATTATTGGGTTGTCCAATTATTTGAAGCTGCAGTGTATACATATGACACCATCTCTGAACCAGTCAACAGTTCCATAAACAAGAACAGTAGTGATTCTCAAGTGATTATGTATGTTTGCAATGCTGTCAACCATTATGACATCAATACTTCAGCATAGCAATGTTGGCAGAGTACGTGGTATGTTCTCTAAAGTGGTGGCTGTGTGGTGTAGTGATTGTGTCTATGACTCAGGACCTGAGGTCTTGAGTTAGAGCCCCTCTCTGACAATTTTCCATCTGGTTATTCTTGCCCTTCCTCCCACCAGTCCCACCAGTCCACCCAATTGTGACTGAGTATGTGGCAGGTAAAGGCCTGTTCTGACATGATCATGGCTTTAGGAGCTTTGCTTGAACAACTTGTGGCTCTGTAGTTGTAAGAGAATCTGCAATTTTCACATTCTCTAAATCTGTATACTCCCTCACTTATGCTTTTTCTTATAAAATGTTTATAAAGTAAACAATTAATTGGCTAAATTCTCTCGTCATATTGCATTCTCAATTCCATACATTTGGTGTGAAGATTAATTTTTCATTTTAAAAATTACATGTGTAAGTACTATAATATTATATTTGTGAACACGGATATGAAGGTTAAAAATCTGAACCAGTCAACAGTTCCATAAACAAGAACAGTAAATCAGTAAAAAATGTCAACAGTAGCAGTTTTCACTTTCACTGAAGAAAGATGAACCACTCAAGTTGCAGGAAGTATGTTTTGAGGTACACTTTGTTCCCTTTATCAGAATAAATGAATGCCCTACAGACTCCTTGATGTTTGATATTTCATACTATACCTTTAATTATAATTTAAGTACAATTAAGTGCGTTAGGATGTAAATTTAGCTATGATTAAACCAATAAGTCAACACCTGAATTGAGAAACAAAATTTAACTAAAGTTTATTTAAATATAGATAATAAGTTACACTTAAATCATTTATTAATTATTCTGTAATGTTTTTGTTAGTATATCTTAGTGTCATAATCTTGCTTATTCTGAGTATCCAAAAAATGAAATCAAAGTCAGTATTATTTAGTTTGTAGTGTACAAGGAATTAGGACAGTGTATTAATAGATTGTTTCCCATTCCAACTCCCTTTTTGAAACTGTTATTCCATTAAGATTTGTGTAGAAACGAGTTTATAACA
>WLWD01006166.1_pt1 | contig 150503 bp, 98 predicted proteins | sample 6712731 | NCBI WGS metagenome assembly WLWD01 (sample SAMN12718690, study PRJNA576275) | sponge metagenome | isolation source: marine sponge | host: Mycale hentscheli | place: New Zealand: South Island, Marlborough, Capsize Point | collected 2014-11-01
CACTCTGTCCAGTGAGTGATTATGATTGACTGGTCAGGAAAATCAGAAAGCATCAGAACAGCTAACAGCCAACTTAAACAATTAGTCTTGCCCCAAGACATTTGCTTTTTCATCTACCCTCTAGTACAAACATGTTTATTGTTATTATTATTTTGTGTTTATTCCCTAGGCATTTTCACTTATTTGAACTATTCTCACTGATGATGACATCTGTATAGGTGTCGAAACGTCTGTATTGTTTCATTGTTATTTGCTAGTGGTAAAGATAAAAAAATAGTTATGGATATTGTTCCTAGCAACGGCAGATTGTATTAAAGAAATATTATAATTACATTATTAATAACTAGCCAGTACCCCGTCACACAGTGGCACCTGACATACTAACTTGTGCAAATTAGGAGTGCAGTAGCATAAGGTAGTTTTATCCATGTTTTCCCTCTCCTGCTGCTCTCTCTTTTTTTTTATTGAACCTTATTGGCCCTGCTTTTCTTGTTTCTCTTTTCAACTCAAGATTCACTTCTCCTCCTCTGTCTACTCCTCCTCCTCCCCAGTATCTCTGTCCTTTCTGTGTATTTCTGTCACTTCTTCATTGAAGTAGTTTCATCAGTCAGCCTTTTCTTACCAGCTTCTATATTGATTGAGCCGCCTTGCATTTCTCTGCCTCAGTTAGCTACAGTGTAGATGAACATTCTTTCCCAACTCAGTTCAGCAACCCAGTGTTCTATTTTATAGGAGTTAGGCACTTCAAGCTTCTCCAAGCTGTTAGTCCCGATGGTTGAATGGCTTATGTGTGCATTACAATAGCCTGCTGCAGGTTGGAACACTGACCAGGTAGCTTTCCCCCCATTTTTCCCCCTTGTCAAACGCTTTCCCCATTCAGGTAATGACAATGCTTTACCAACTCTGATCAACTGATGAATTATTCATGAACACACACTGCTGTCGCTACTGACACACAAATGTATTATTATTTAGATAATTACAACGTTGAAACCATCAATAACAACAATAATCTATAGATTAATATATTTGTGTGTCTAGTGAGGATGACGATGATGCGTATTCATGAATAATTCATGAGCTGGACCTTAGTTGGTAAAGCGTTGCCTCAAACTGAACAGGTAAAGCAAGGAAGCATACTGCTAGCATTCAAAAGACCGTAAGCTGAGAACAGTTTGAGAGCTTGTTTAGGAAAGATTGATAAAGATGACCGAACACAGTGGAGATGCCGGCAACTGCAATGACCTGATAGTCTTGCCTGTGTTAGTGTCCTGTATGAGGAAGCTGATATAACTAAACCAAATAGTAGAGGATAATAGCAATGGATACAACGACCAGACGTATTTACATCACTCTGTGGTGGGGTACTTACGTACTAGTATAATAATAATAATAATAATAATAATAATAATAATAACAATAATAATAGTAATAATAATTAGTGAGTGAGTGAGACTTTTCAGAGTATCTAGAATATATATAAAGGTTTGTCCTTTAGTTGTAAGTAGTGCATGTCATAAGTAATAGAATCAATGACTGCTACTAGACTAGACTAACATGTAGTTTTGTTCACTTTCTCAAGATATGCACTCAATTGGTAGCTGAGAAAAAAAAATTATCAAACGAGCTCACTTTAGTCAGGTCCATCTCACCTCCAGTTTTCGGTCGAAGTGTTTTGTGTTTTAGCAGCATGCTGTGGCCGGAGTGTAGAAATAGTGTCGTCTTTTTGTGGATCTGACGGTCCAGTAGGTGTGGTTAGCAGATTGACAAATTGAACTAAAGTGTTTTTATCTGCCCAAAAGTTGGCCAGCTACACGGCCCAAAAGTCCTTACCAATACACTAATAGTATGTCATTTATGTATGTATGTATAATATATACACACTGTATATATAACACGTATATGCACATTTATATAGATACTGTATACAGTCCACAAATATATGTACATGACTACTATAATACACATACACGTATAATATCTCACAGTTTAGTTTAGCTACACTCACTTGCACATTATCTGAAAACACTTCTAAACATTAGAGCCGTCTACAATAGCTCTACAGTTTACTCGGCACTGAGCTGGCCACAACTTTTCATCTTTAATCATTTTGCTTGTTCCTTTGCACGAAGTATTCACCATTATACAGCTAGTGTTTTAATTCTCTGTGTGCATGTGTGAAGCATGGATTATAATTTATAGTATAGCGGACCATTGTAGTAACCTAGTCATTCACACCTCTGACAACCCTTACCATATATAATATTTCATGTATGGTTAGTATTCAATGATAGTTCGTCTACCATCAAAATGTTGAGCAAATGACTACTCTCTCGTTATTTCAAACTTTTTATTCTGTGTTGTTGTTTGTTTTTTTTTGTTTTTTTTTTTTTGTATCCATAGGAACTGACCAGGGGTCGGAGGTTACTGAGATACTGTATGACAAGGTATATGACAACTTTGTTGAAGAGATAGACGGTATAGACAATGGTATAGAGAGCGTGGAGGGCACACGACGGTGAGTGAGGGAGGAATGGAAACAAGAGATGCATCGTGAGAAATATCACAATAGTAAATACTGGCAAGTACCCCCTCCCAGCACACATAGTGGTGTAACTTTTGCTGATGGAGTAGCATAAGGCTATTGTCATCTACATATCAGTCCGCTTTTTTTTTTCTTACTTTTCTTGGCCCATATGTATACACACACCACCGTAGTTGTTGTTACTGACGATGCCTTACCAACCCAGCTCAGTTTTCATGAATACACACACCGTTGTCGTTACTGATGACTCTGCCAACCTGACACCAGCTATACACACACCATTATCACCACCAACCCAGTCACCCAGCTCTATTCATGAAGGCACAAGCAACAGTTGGAGTTAATACTGACAAAGCTTACCAACCAAGGCTCAACTCATGAATTATTCATGACCACATACACCGTCGCTGTTGTTGTCATTACTGGCAGTCAAGTGTATTAGTGTACAGACGGTTTACACTCTGTCAGGAAATAATGGATTTATGGGATTGTTATAGTAATGCTTCATCGTATGCCGTGGTGATGTATATCTATAAAGTTGTATTCATTTCTTACCCTCCCTCCCCTCTACATCTCTCCTCTCCATCTCTCCCACTCTCCACCTCTCCCCCTCTCCCATGTAAATCTGTTTGACCCTCTTCTATAAAAGTACATGTATTACAAGTAACAAAATGTTACCTTTATTTAGTTTGCCTAAGGTTAGTTTATTTGTGTTTAAGAAGGGATCGTTCAGTCCATTTATTCCAAAAAGCAGCCACAAGTATGGAGACATTGACCCTTAATTTTAGCTGACAAATATAAAATTATTTTCTTACCTCAGAAGCTTCTGTAGTTTGTGATTCTGACTACCTAAATGACTGGTAGTTCCTGACTAAAAGAATTTCAGCTTCGAAAAAATCGTTTTAAGTTTAAAATATTTCGTATGGTAAGGGGTTTCAATGTCATAGTAACCACTTCCACAACTGTTCAACAACAGCAACAAGAACCCAGCATTTCTAAGGAATTATGGCATATGTTTGAACTTAATTAGCGTTATTTGTGACAGTTTTGTATTGCTGCCAAATTCCTCCATTAAGCTAGAAAACAAGAGCCCTTTTTGCTATACCCTGGAATGCGTTCTGGTAAAAAAAACTGTGTTAAAATTTAGCAAAAATTATAAGCAGTGTTCCTAGGAAGTCAAGGACAGAGCAATGTGTGGTTTCTTGTGTACGTCACCGTAATTCTGTATCTCGAACATTTTAACTTAGAGCTGACTAAAAGACTATTTAAACGAAATTTTCCGATAATATGAGAGAACATGAACATTCTCTGGCAGATTATCTGACCACTCTGCCAATGACTACTGTACATTTTAGTCTCTCCATGCTGGTGTGGCTTGGATTAGGTGCAGAGGGGAACTCAAATTTGTGTTGGCCATATGTGACAGTTTATGGGAAAAGGGGGCACTTCACGCAAAAAATGAAATTGAGATATAGGCTCCAGAAGTACAGTGCTCCTCACTACAGTCATTTAACATGCACATACCTTTTTTTCATCATCTGTTTGCAATAATAAAACTGCCTGTTTAGAGAATGGAAAATGGAGAACAGCACTTTTCTCATTCACTCTAATATATTTTACGCCATTTTTGTTGACATCAAGATTTTGCGGTAGTTCGTCATTAAACGGAGCTAGTTTGAGCTAAGGTCGAACTGTTATTTCCCTGAGCGGTAAGACAGGACTTTCCCTAACTGCAAGCGGCTGTATGGATTCTCATTGTTCTACTAGCAGCAGTAAGCGAAGTCAAAATCAGTCAGAATTGTTGGCTGGTATTACTAACTTGGAGCCAAGCCTATCCAAGAGGTCCTCTTTTTCAAGAGCTGAAGAAAAGCTGAAGGAGTTTAATACTTGCAAGGCTCCCAGCATTCGGTATTCTGACAACATCAGGGCGATGCAGTTGGAGTCCTACGGGTTGTGTAGCTCCAGACGGCAGCTAAAACGCTGGCCGCGATAGGCAGTAGCGCCGTAAAACTTGATACCTAGGGCCTGAGATACAACCCGTGCAACAATTAGCGGTAAACTGGCGCCCTCGTGCCTTTATGACACAAATACGCATGCGCTGTTACGTGTACTAAAGGCCCACAACCCGCTCTAAACGTCATCATTTGATGACCCTTAGTGTCAAATTTTTAGAGATATAACTCAATAAATTAAAAAAATCCTGGCTTAAACACTTTTTTCTTAAAATTTAAAATATTCCGAGATTCAAATTTCATGTGCCCACAAAATCAGGCTCATATGAAACTTCAGGTATTAAAGTATCAGTATACCAAGTTATAGAGATAAGGAAAAATAATTTCTCTTTTTTCAGCTTAAACACTTCCAAATTCACTGTCTTGAAGCTCCCAGTTCCATCACATATAACCACAAAAATAACCACAAACCCACAAAATTGTTTTGTCTGTATGTTAATATGACATTAATGTATAATAATACAAATTTTTAGCTTTCTATGACACATACTTGAGAAATTATAGCAGAATTAGCAACCTTAACCAAAAAGCTAAAAATCCACTCTTTTTTTTTGCAGAATTAGTCTTAGTGACCCTTACTCTAAGTCTATGCCAAATTTCAAATGCCGAAACAACTTAAAAGACCCCAAGCGTGCCATGGAAAGACAAGCTTTTTTATTCTCTCTCGTTCTCGAAGTACAATAAACGGGGAATGGGCGGAGTTTCAAAACAAGAAGCTAAAAAAAAACGGCATAGCTTTGAGAATAGTGCATGCAATCTACAGCTTACCTCTGGTTGAAAGTTTACCACTACATAGAGTAGAGTAGTCAAGGATTCCGACAAGACAGGCTGTGAGACGCTCTGAAAGCTAAAAATAACTCTACGCAAACTTCGCTAGTCGCCGTTAAAAAGCGGCTGTATGATTTAATTGCGTATGCGGAGTACGTCGTTAAGTATACGGAAACATTAATTATACCTGAAGTGGAAATTCAATTTGTTTTCTCGATTTCTAGTTCAATTGCTTTGCTGAATACAGCCCAGTTCAACTACCAGTTTCTCTGCGCGTCGAAGGTTTTACCCTCCAGTTTTAGCACTAAGTTGAGATAAATTGTAGCTTTTTATTAGCATAAAAAACTCAATTTTTTTGATTTGCGTGGAATGCCCCCTTTTGCCAGAGCCTGTCACATATTTTGACCTAAAATGACTAAATCCAGTACATTGATGATGTACGTAAAGCATTGGGATCCACCATTGGTTTGTGTTCAAATGTAAACTGAGAGCAATATGTACTCCTTTCTGTGGAGTAGCTCTTTTTCTTCCCCTCTCTCTCTCACACATGCACACCCATGTAGGCAAAACCTGAGTGATTATTGACCCAACTGTCAATGGGTAATTAGTTTATAACTAGCAATGTACATGTGTTCATCAGTAGTTGAATGGTATGTTTTGTTCTTTCTTGTTTTTTGTTATCCTAGGTACAAAATCACAACTAATTTGAGTAGCCGGGTGTCACACCTCAACCCGGCATGGAATGACAAAGGACAGAACCCAGATGTAAGTTTATAGTTTGTCCTCTCAGTAGCTAGTTCCTTATTTTTTTTATTTTATTTTTTTAAATCTACATGTGCATATTTAGTTTGGTAAAGGGTAGTTATTTATTTCGCCTTTTTAGGAGAGTATGCTATACTTTTAGCGGCCGAATAGGATCATTTTTACTGCTAAACTTTCATTGTCACAGCTGGATTATTTTATTAAGGACCATTTTTGTTGTGTGTATTGTATGTGTGTATTGTATGTGTGTATATTGTATGTGTGTGCATGCATGTGTTTGGTACTTTCACATTTTATCAGCATGCAGTAGCTATTATCATTTAAATTTATTGTAATACTTTTTTGTCCAATCAAATTGTGCTTCAGATGTAGTTTATTATAGTTAGGCTATTACACTACTGAGCATGCTCTCATAATCGAGCCAACTAGAGGGCAGTCAGCATCAATACACATGAAGTATAGACCGGTATTAGCTGCTGCACTTGGTTGCCAGTTGCTGAAAGTGGGAGGCAGGGAAACTTAAGCTCACCAGTAAAGTAGATAACAGGGAAACTCTGAGTTCAATGAGTAATGCCTCGTAGTATGATGTGATGCCCCACCCATGTGCTGTACTGGCTGATCCTGCTAACTCATGTAACCCTTCTTCACACTAACCAACACAAGTAGCCTCAGCTCATCTTCCCAGGTCATTGACAACATGTACCAGGTGCAAGCTTAAGCATACGTCCTTGATCCCGTGTGTTGGTAAGGGGGCAGCAGCAGAGATAGAGTTGATGTCATATTATATTGTGGCATTTTGTGATCCAAGTTTCCCTCGTTACTTATAATGGTGGGAATTTTTTAAATTTTAATCCATTCCTATTAAACCAATTCTAATTGTTAATGTTTTATTAAATTATTATTATTATTATTATTATTATTATTATTATTATTATTATTATTATTATTACTATTACTATTACTATTATTATTATTATTATTATTAATTATTAATATTAATATTAATTATTAATTATTAATTATTAATTATTATTATTATTATTATTATTATTATAATATTATTATTATTATTATTATTGATGCAGGAGTTGTTTGAGAAAGCCATGGACTTGGTGGGCTCAGAGTTTAAAGACAGAGTTCTTTTTTATGCCAATCACTGGCTGCCTGCTAGAGAAGTTGTTCAGAAAGCCTTTGAAGGCAGACACAAGGTAAGGGACATCAAGACTTCATGATGGATATATTGCATCACACACACACACACACACATACACACAACACACATACACACACACATACGTATGGGTAATTGTGGTGCTACAAACTTACAATTTTGCCACAATAATTTCTCATGATTTCTATACTTTATTGCAAGCAGTGTCTTGTTGCTCTGTGGTATCATGCTCTCTCTCAGCATAGCTTGTAGCGAGATTGGTGAAAACGTTGTCCTCCTAGTCCTTAGTGTTTCGAAAGGACAATTTCTGCAGGAGGATGACCCTTCCACTGAGACGGTGTACAGAGAACTCTCCAAAATAGCTTACTAAAAAAAAGAAGAAGAAATCAGCTTACCAATACTGACAGTAGTGACAAGATGATCCAATAGCAATAAACACAGCTCTCCTAAAATCTTACTGTGTGTTTTTTCTCTGATTTTTTATTTGTTTTCTGATTACATATTCTGATTATTTCCTGTAATTAAAAAAAAAAAGGAAAAAAAAAAGACTAAATTGCAGCAGTGCTTTTCTTTTTCATGAATCTTTCAGGTATGCTTGCCAGAATCGCTAATACATTCTGAGGTTTGCTCAAAATTTTTGTGCTACCAACTTCTAGCATCTTGAACCATAGCAGTGTTTAGAATAATCATATTTTGTAACAATTGGTAATGGAGGTAAGGTGTGGCATTTGATATGTCCACCAGGGAATTTGATTGAATCTATCAATTTATAATTTTTAATTTATATTTTTTCATTTACATAATTATTCATTAAATTTATTAATGTTGATTACTTTAGACTCTCTTTCATACATAAAGTTTCATGTGATGCACAAAACATTAAAGTTGGTAAAGGGGTGATACAAAAACGACAGTTGGTAAGGTGTGACTGAATGCGTGAATCAAGTGAATATAATGTTAATGCTATATTATATTACAACACTCCCACTTAATATAGTGATTAACATGAGTCCAGTTGTTCATATACGCTCCATGCCAAGAAGTAAACGTAGAGTTTCAAAGAGAACTTTGGGTAAAGGTTTGGTTAGAAGATCAGCTAACATCTCTTCAGTGGGACAATACTTGAGATTAATCAAACCATTTTCATGAGCCTCATGCACGAAGTGAAACCGAATGTCAATATGTTTTGTCCTCGAATGCCCAATTGGGTTCTTGACGAGTGCTATAGCTCCCTGATTGTCTTCCATCATAACCAGTGGTTGAGAAGGCATCCGAAGGTCAAGTAGCAATTTCTGGAGCCATGCAGCTTCTTGGACTGCAGCGCTAAGTGCAATATGCTCTGCCTCTGTGGTCGATAATGCAACAACTGGTTGCTTCTTGCTTGACCAAGTAATCACACCACCTCCAAAAACAAACAAGTAGCCAGATGTAGAGTGTCTGTCTCCCAAGTCCCCTGCCCAATCTGCATCTGAGTATCCAGTTGGGGTTTGATTGCTCTTCTGATACCGTAGTGCCAGATCCTTAGTCCCACTCAGATAGCGAAGTATTCTCTTTACTGCAGTGAAGTGAGCTTCCGTAGGTTGAGCACAAAACTTTGAAACAGCTCCCACTGCTTGGGCAGTGGCCATTGCAGCATAGAGCAAACTCCCCACCATTGATTGATACAATGGTTTGTCTGTCACCTCCTTGCTGACACCATCACTCTTCACAAGTTTCACATTTAGATCAGCTGGAGTTGATACTGGCTTTGCATCCATAAGACCATATTTTTGTAATAGTGAAAGGATATACTGTTTCTGGTGTAACCATATACCATCTGCATTCTGAACTATACTGACACCAAGACAATAGTGTAAGGATCCCATATCTTTCATCATAAATCTCATAGACAAATTCTTCTTGAGTGTTGTAAGCTTCTCTAGGGCATTGGACATCACAATAAGATCATCAACGTATACTGCCAATATCGTTGTACATTCAGACTCTTCATTGATGAAAACACATGGATCAGCATGGCTCTGCCTATGACCAAGATCCAGCATGAATTCTTGAAAGGATTTGTTCCAGCATCTAGACGCTTGCTTGAGTCCATATAAGGACTTCTTCAGCCTACAAACAAGCCCAACTTGACCAGGAACTTCAAAACCGGGTGGCTGCTGCATATAAATTTCCTCCTGCAGTTCTCCATTCAGGAAAGCTGTAACCACATCCGTCTGATGCACAGTCATATCATTATTCACTGCAAATGCCAGCAATGTTCGAATAGATGAAAAGCGAACTACGGGTGCAAAGGTTTCCTCAAAGTCAATCCCATACTGCTGAGAATAACCCTTCGCTATTAAACGGCACTTAAATCTCTCCACTTTGCCTTCACTGTTGTGTTTGACTTTAAAAACCCACTTACATCCAATAACTTCTTTTCCTTCTGGGAATTCAACTAATTTCCAGGTATCGTTGTCCATTAAAGATTGATGTTCCAAATGAGAAGCTTCTTTCCATTCTTTAGCATGATGACTTGACAAAGCCTCATCCATTGTTTTGGGTTCAGGTACTTCACTCGCTCTATAAGCAAAATGCTCGCATGTGGCTGTGTAGCTGACCCATTTCCCAAATCGATCGGGAGGGTTGTGGCTTCTGTTTGATTTCCGTACTTGCTGCTCACACACATCTACATTAGAATGATTTTCTTGGGTTGCAACTGCTGGATCATTGGAGGCAGTATCTTGTGCAGATTCCAGATTCTCACTCTCTTCATTCTCAATTTCAGGAGATTTCTGTGGAAATAATACATTCAAGTCTTCAACATAATGCTGGCGCTCACCGTTCATGGAAAACTCAGTTTCGTGAAAAATTACATCGCGCCTGGTTATAATTTTGTTGCAGACCTCATTGTATAAACGATAACCTTTTGAATTATTTCCATAGCCAACAAACCGAAGCTTTTCTGCTTTTTCATCCAATTTCTTTCTGGTGCAGTCAGGAACCAGGGAATACACAACACAACCAAATACTCGAAGGTGTCCCTAATCAGGTTTACGACCATACCATCTTTCATACGGCGTCATCTCTTTGACTGATGCAGTGATTGAACGATTTTTGAGATATGCTGCCGTTGCAATGGCTTCCGCCCAAAACTTCTTTGGAAGATGAGCATGATACATCATTGATCTGGCCGACTCCATGAGAGTCTGATTCATCCTTTCAGCAATCCCATTTTGTTGCGGTGTGTAGGCAACAGTGAGCTCATGCTGTATTTCTCTTGATTTCAAATACTCCTGAAATTCGGTGGACAAATACTCTGTACCATTATCAGTCCTCAATTTCACAATTTTCTGGCCAGTTTCATTTGTCACGATAGATTCAAATTCTTGAAACTTCTTTGGAACTTCAGATTTGTGCTTGATGAAGTAAACAGAGACACAATGAGAATAATCATCAATGAAAGTGACGAAATACTTGTTTCCACCAATTGAATCAATTTGAATCGGCCCACAAACATCACTGTGAACCAACTCTAACTTTCTGCTTGATTGCTTGTGGTCTACCATCTTAAACGGCTTACGTTGCATTTTTCCCACTATACATCCTTCACAAAGTGACCTGTCAGTCAGAGCAGATAATTTGATTCAGGTTACAAAATTGTGATCCACCATCTTATGCAACTGCTGATAATTTAAGTGGCCAAGTCAGTCATGCCAAGGATTCTTTCTTTCAGCTACAGATCCAGCATGCTCTCCCACTGAATACTTCACTTCACAATCCAGTTGATATAGCTTTCCCACGAGAGCACCAACTCCAAATAAATAACCACTGCTATTTCGAATCCAGCAACTTCTCTGACCAAACTTAACTTGATTCCCTTTTTTGGTGGCTGCTCGAACAGAGAAAAGATTGCACGCTAGCTTTGGAACATAAAGTACATCATGCATGGTGGCAGGCTTTGGATGACTGACTTTAAACATCATCTTCATATGAATGCTTCCAACTCCCAACGCTTGTACTACTCGTCCATCACCAAGGTGCACATCTTCTGGTTTATCAAATTCCTTGAAACTAGCAAAATATCTCTTGTTGCTAGTCATGTGGCTGGAAGCCCCAGAGTCAACCAACCAACATTCATCACTAGAGACAGGAGTAGCAAAAGCCCCTTCACCATGTGCTTCATCGAAATCTTCTTCCACAACAGCAGCACCATGCGATGATTTGTTTTTCTTCTTGTAACAATACTTTTGGACATGACCAACCTCATTACAATGCCAACAAATCGGTGGTCCTTTACGTCGCTGACTCAGCAAAACTGTATCTTGTGGGCTGACCCCACCAGATGATCTCTCTTTCGATTTCAGTTTCTGCTCATGATGGACTAATGTTTCTTGAACGTAATACATGGTCAAACCATCACTTCTTGCTTCCAGTGCAGTAACTACAGTAGTAAAGGAAGATGGTAGGCTGCCCAATAAAGTAACTACTTGGTCCTCATCAGAGATAGGGGCACCAATTGAAGCAAGCTTGTCAGCCAAGACTTTCATTTCCTTTAGATGTGCATTAATTTGAGTTCCCTCACACATTTCCTTTCTGAAATACTGTTTCTTCAAATAAAGCTTATTGGCCAAGGTATCTCGCTCGAAGTGTTTCTTCAAGGTATCCCATGCATCTTTGGGCAATTCACACGAAGTAATGAGATACAGCAATGAAGATGATACAGACATAACTATGATAGAAAACGCCTTTTGTTGCTCTGATTTAAACTTCTCTCTAATTTCTGCAGTGGCCTCTCCTGCAAGTACAGCTGTCCCATCGACATAATTCCATAATCCTTTTGCCATTAAAAAATGACGCAACTGAAATTTCCAGTCATCCAGTTTGTTTCTTCCAGTTTTTCCACAGACCATTTCTCTTCCATTTAGCAATCAATTTACACTTACATACAATTTTCAATCACACACTCGAATTTCAATAAATTCAACGAACAAAAAAAAATACCGCCACTAACGACTTTGCTGACGGAACGACTTTCACACAAGTCACGACTGAGTACAATCAAAACACTGACAACAAACGTTTAGCTACAACTTTCTGTCCAAATCATGCGCGTCCTGGGCCCATAACCTGTTGATTACTTTAGATTATCTTTCGTACATAAAGTTTCATGTGACGCACAAAACATTAAAGTTGGTAAAGGGATGATACAAAAACGACAGTTGGTAAGGTGTGACTTAATGCGTGAATCAGGTGAATATAATGTTAATGCTATATTATAATACAACAATTAATCATTTATACCATTGATTTTCATTCGATCAATTTATTCATGAACTTATTTATTATAATTAAATTTATTTATCAATAATTAATTAATATTATGTTTGTTATATAAATAAATTAGTCCACATTATACTATTTTATTGGTGTGACAATTTATTCAACTTTTACTATTATATTGTTAAAAGTAGCTAGCACATTTTATACTGAAATTTCAGCCATTTATGCTGATGGTTGAGACTCATACAAATCTTTGTACTTGACTGTGTGTATGTGCATGTATTTGTATGTATATTCATGTTCAGGTGCATAGCAGTGGATCTATTCTTCATTTTGAAATTTTATGTCCATGGAAACAACATTTGTTTGATATAGAAAAAGCTAAGGATTTGGAGGAGGCAATAAAGTTCGTTCTTTATTCAGATCAAAACGGCCAGTATAGAGTGCAGGTACATAATAACATGGGATCTATAGTTATATTCAATGTTTATCATACACTCCCTGAAATTTTTCTTCCCCCCTTCTGGCCGTAGTTCCCCACACCTCCCCCCAAAGAAATTTTGAAAGTTAATATAGTACAATAGCTTGTTCGGGACTGCCTAGCAAGAAGAAGGCTTTGCCCCAGTGAAGTTTTCACTGGCCTCAAAAAGCGGGCTCATAGCCAACTTGAACGAGGCAAGACCCACCACCGGGTGTCTGTTCTGGACGAGTCCTATTAAAATGCCGGGACCAGCCTTGGCTGTTTTCCCACCTCTTCCCTAACTGTTCAGAATTACAACTTGAATATCTTGATAGATACATAACAAGTTATAACAACTAAACACCGATATAGATTATAGGCATGAAACGTAGAAGTAGTAATACGTATAAGGTGAAAGTAATAGCAGCTTCATCAGTATTTTCCACTGCCAGTGAATAATTCACGTATGATAGATACCCTGTCAGTTATCAGCAATTCAGTTAAAGTTATGTAACTGAAACTTTCTTGGCTAATACGGCTGACTCGGCATACACTGTTATTCATATAGTGTTCTTTAACTTGGTAATTAATTCTGGCGGTACGGTTTTTTCCCTCAACTTCACGTATGCAATTTCACATAAAGAAATCTGCTTAACATTGTGATAGACTTAGATACTATAGACTGTTTTACCTAAATATTATTCTCTGGGAAAGAAGAAAAAAAAAGACCAATGGATGTTACATGCAGAATAATTTAAAACATACAGTAATTGTAATCGACAATTGAAAAGGTTGATGGTATGGGGGTGGAAACATTAAGGGTAAGTTCTGATTCTTATCCATTCAGTGTTTCAGGTTGTGCCCATAGAGAGAATGTCAACTTTCAGAATGTGGTTATAACATTTCCCACTATACCTGTAGCTAAGCATAGTTTATTTCTTCTTCTTCTTTTTTTAAGTAACCCTCAGTGCGCATGCGCGAGAGGGTATAGTTGTCATCCTGTCTGTCTGTCTGTCATGCTCTGATTTTGGAGATTACTGTGAATTAACCGTTGATTTAGGTATGAACTTACTCAGGACGAAGATTTAGGACCTTTTATTGTGCTACTTTTTTTAATTTCGGGCTAATATTGTTGAGAAAATGCAAAGTTTTCAGTTCCGCTTAGGTACCAGCTTTTATGGGTAACACCCCCTAGCGTCATGTCATAATCACGTGAGCAAATTATTTCTTGCAGCCAGCAGTATAGTTTGCTTTATGTTTAGAGAATTTAACGGAGTTGAAAGAAGTAAAGTTTCACATTCAAAATATATACCGGTGAGTATTTCCGGCTAGTTTAGCTTCTTAAGACAGAAATTCCATGTACCATTATTATTGCTCGAGCTATATTGATGCCTCATTAAAATAGCTAACAGATTGTTTTGTTCTATTGGAAGAGATTATATTGTAATAGCTAGGTAGTGTTTAATAATGCTGAGGGTTCGCACCTTTGGTGCTTCATTTTTATAGTAGTTGTTTATATTATGTACTTATTATTTTTATTTAGGCAGTTTCTGTTTCTCCAGAAAGTTTTACAAATCGGTATGTTGTAGTGTGATGCATTTTATATTTACATCCATCTTTGTATATATTGCTTGCAGGCTCAGTCTTCCTGAGCCATGGCGCGGTCTCAGAGGGGTGGAGCTTAGTAATGCAAGTGGTATTGATGGGTGTGTCTTTGTGCACATGAGTGGATTCATTGGAGGAAATTCCACATATGAAGGAGCTCTAGAAATGGCGGTCAAAACTTTGGACTCTAATAAAGCAGAATAGTTGTGTGTGTTTTTTGTATAAATTGTGATATTTTTTTTTTACTTTTTAAAAACATTTGGAGTTGTATCGTTAAATTAACACTTTCACAATATTCATTACACTGTCTATTATCCCATAAATCCATGAATTGTGTCATTGACTATAATCACATTGATTTTGTACCAAACTTTTGTTTAATAAAATATTAGAAGATGAAATTTATAGTGTTGATTGTGTATGATTAGCTATTTCTTTTGAAGAAAACATTCATAACTAAATGTTATACGTATGTCTGTATCACTTCTTGCAGTATATAGTTGGTCAAAAAGTCGTAATGAAATGTGGCCTTCATGAGTGCTATAGCAAAATATCAGTTAGCTGAACATGTTGGGACTGAGGGTGTTTGGATAACTATCATGTTTTGATCACTGAACACTAGAAAATGTATTATAACATTAATGAAGGGGCATGGTTAATCAATTCTTTTCGTCTTCCGTGCTAGTACTATTAGACTAATTATAGGATGTTCGGGAACTGAACTATTCAAATAAAGTAAGTTGAATAACTGACATTCTACTGTCTTAAGGGTGCCCTGCCACCGGAAACCGAGGCCCGTAACCGCAAATTGACTGTTTTTGCTATGTCTTTATATTTCTTTTTCTGTGTACTGTGGGCTTACTTTGTTGTTACAGATGGAATGAGCACCAATAGAGGACTCCAGCAAGCCAAATTTGAAGAATGAAGACCCGTCTGGGACGGCAATACAGCTCTGCACACCGGCTACTATTCGGTGTTATTTCGAAGCGGCCGAAGGAACTAGCGTGCTCATTTTTTTTCCAGAGGTAGCTAGCGGGCTTCTTCGCAACATTACAGAGCCATATTTCTAATATCTATATTCTTTTTTTGTAAATAGTAAAATTTTCGTGCCGTTTTACTCCTGCGTTATTCTAAAAAAATCTCTCTGTAACTTTATTCTAAGGGGGGTATGCTGCTTGTGCGCAAAATTTGGATTCAATTCAATGATAGAATTCCACGAAATATCGATTTATATTTTCAAGTTCACTACTGATTCGCTATTTTACCCCGCCCCCCATAACGTTGAGCTCCGCGAACGCGCAATTTATTGGTAAGAGCATAATCAATTGACTTGTGGTAGCTCTAAAAAGAGCCCATTTGTAAACAAAAATAAGAAATACAATAATGAGCCGTGAGATGGCCGTTGTAACTTTGGAAAAGGTTAGTCCCCGGAGCAGAAGTGACCGCGTATTCCCAATGTTGCTTGGAGTTGGTTGCTCATTAGTGAGAGCGGGGTAGTTCAGCACAAATTTCAGACTTGTAGGTGATATGGCGGAAGAATATAGCGGTAGCAATCCCGACAGAAAGAACTGAAGTGATGATGACGGAGTCTATACGCAGCCAAGTCTGAATACAAGGTTGGTGGAATAGTAGGAGCTGGTACCAGTCAGGATGGAGTTGGTCACCGTTGAGACAGAGTTTTAAGCTGCTCCAATGGCTTCACAAGTACAGCCTCACTCCGTACCCTGAAAGTATAATAGAAGGATGTTATTTGAGGTGACTTTCAGACTAGTACACTGCAGTTATAAAGTTATAGCTCGGGACCCGTTTGTCCTCCTGCTTCGCGGTAATTTGGCGCCAAAGTTAATTGATCCGCGTAGAAATTGAGAGCTGGCCACGCGTGAATAGATTGCATGCGAGGGTTGGGTTACGGGCGGTTCTGCGGTATTATACTGAATGATTAAACGACCACAGGTCCCGGTGGCAGGGCACCCTTAAGCCAGACCCTTTACCTAACAGCTACGCTGGGAAAGGCATTAGCATAAGTACCAGTTCAATACCCCTCCTCCAGATCTCAGGGGGAAGTTGCAGTTCCGGTTGTGGTTGGTCAGTAATTTAGGATTACCGCAGCCACTCTATCTGCTCTTTTTCACTATCCCAAGACTTCCGCATATGTACTATAATAGAGGAATTGAAGGTGAAAAACACTAGGATTCATGAATGGGCTGCAGGACGAGTAAACTTAGGTCTTGTAAAATGGTGGATATATAAGAAAGCTTTGCTCTTTGATGACTAAAAAAACAAAAAAACAAAAAAAACCAGGTGATTTTGTGACACTTATAAGCTAAACTAGTATGTTGTACCTTTATAGCTACCAATAAGTACCATAAGGCAGTTATGGCACACTTATATCATAACCTTTTCCCACAGTGCAAGAGATATTTTGTACAAGCATTTAGCCAGGCATTGAAGTTTTCCGCGAGTGCGGTATATTTCCGTTTACATTTGAACTAGTACTAATGCCACCAGACCCTTCCCAGCGTAGCTGTTAGGTAAAGGGTCTGGCCACGCGAGACTAATATGTATCTAGATAGAGTCCTTTGCTGGATGGGACTATGACCAGTCTAGGAATACCTTACTCCACTCTTTGATGGAATGTGGAGTGTAAACAATACAATACATTGCGTAGGCAGCAGAAAGTGGGGGCTCCAGCCCTCCCTCCCTCCCCCTCTCCCTCCCCAACTTGGATCGGATAGGTGCTAAAGGATATAGCATTCAACTTTTGGACAGTGAAAGTAATTACATTATACCTAATAGCAGTGTACACAATCAATACCCACCCAATTATTGTGTGATCACCGTTAGACTGCGTTAATTCATAGCAACTGGCATAGAAAATCTAAGGCAATAGTCGGCTGTAGTAAATGCGTGTAAGGTACACATTATTTTGCCCAGGCCAGTGTTGAACAAGGCTCAGAACCCTGAAGCACGAACTTATTTACGCATGAACATATCGATATTACCTGTTTTTCAAGTTGTTCTAGCGTAATTACAAAAAAACTGTTCATAACTGTTTAACTGCTCAGAATTCTTATAGTTAGCTAGGATAATCTAGCTAGTTATTTGGTGTTCCCACAGTATAACTACGGGTGGTCCTTCGTCAATTCCTCCTATTACTCCGTTACTGCTAAAATCTGCCAATTAACAAGGTGATCGGAGTTACGCCCGCTCAATTTTTTTTAATCATATCAGTATTAGCCACTTATTATCAGTCTCTGTATAGCACCAGCTGCTAGCTAGCTAACTACAAATTATGCATCTACAGCAGCAACACCATCTACTGCAGCGACACCATCTACTGCAGTGGCATTATCAACCACAGTGACATCATCTATGGAGTTTTATACTGTCAAATCTACACAATTTTATAAGAATATAGGATTGAAGTCTGTTTGAGACACAAAATGTGGCCTGTCTCTTCCGATAACAAGCTTGGATTGTCACTGCTAAATTAATAACCTAATGTTTCTGTAGTTTGATTTTATAGTTGAGCCCCCCTCCCCCAGCTTCCGAATTTTAAACTGCTTCTGCCGCCTATGAACACAACATACAGACTCAGCTAGACAACTGAAACATGGCATACGGTGCATGGTAAATTATATAGAGAATGTTGTGTCCACATGTATGGACTCAATACTGCATTCTACGCATGATGTACTGTTTGTTCTAATTCATGATATCCTTCATCTTTGCCTTCTTAGGGCTCTACTTTGTGTTGTGGTTGATGCTTTATCTCATATGTATGGTAATTATATTGAGTAGATTTTATTTATTTTTTCCAAATATTCAATCCTTCCTACAACAAATGTGTTTTAATACTCTGAAATTGTTATATCTACCAATTATTATTTTAGGTCCTGTGATATACTAAACTTTAATTTATAATGCTTAATTTAATTATTTCAATGCACAAAATACAACAAAATAATTTAGTTAAGTAATTAACTACAATGTGCACATTGTAGTTAATTACTTGATTAAACTAGAATTGATGGAGTCAGGTTCAGGCAGCGTGAATTATCTCCTCCGTAGGCATCGTCAACCCCTCAACTAGCCCAGTTCATTCAACAGTGTGCCCAATAGACTCTAATGTACTTACCAATATTACAAAAGAGTCCATCAGGCACACAATCCATTTCTCCCAGAATCGAGTTCGAGGTATATCAGAGTCCACGAAAGAGATAATTAGGTGGTATCTGCTGCTCTGATAGCCGTATCCACGGCACGGGGCTAGTGATGATGCTTCTAAAAGAGTAATAGTGATAATATTAATAATAATAATAAATTATAATTTCCAAAGGACACATTAAAATTCTAAGCCTCAATTACTATCACTGTGAAATTAATTTTGTTCAGCACACGTTCACAATTTTTTCATAAGTAAAAATAAAATACCCATTGTATAAAAAACTTGGTCAGAAAGGGTCTTCCTCCTTTTGTACTCACTTGTAATTATGTGCATGCAAAAAAACAAAAAAAAAACAACAACAAAAAAAAAAAAAAAAAGGTTACGTTTATTACTAGTGATGTACTTCATTTTAATTTTAGCTAACCAATTACTTCTTACATAGTATTTTTTGTGTCTTGCTATTGCTCATTATTGGACAATGGAATTTCAAATAAGAACAATGCATTAGCTACAGTGTTATTACAGAGCTTTGATTGATAGCCAATTATTCAGATAGTAAATGATGAACTCTTGTATGACCTTGCCGTGTCCAGCAACATTCAGAGACAACATGAATCAAAGTAACAATTCAATCAAATGTTCTAAAAAAAAGTTTAATAAATGAAATGAGTCGACTGCTAAGCTAACACTTAATCATGATTGTGGCGGCCTAAGGAAATGTGCAACTTCTAAGTCTAAATAAACTGATTGGGTAGTTTTTGAACTTACCATGGTACAAATATATACACCACATACCTGGTTTTCAATTGCTAATCCCTTATTGTGTCTCGTTCGTTTAGCTCTTTCACCAATAATCATGTATCCCCTATTTTTATTGTGTTACCTATGATAGTGCTCATTCGTTTGCCAATTACAAAAGTCTCACTGTACTTGATATAAGTTATTTGCTTATTATATTAACTTGGTTGCAGCACTTGTACATTTTGCCGGTCTATCAGAACAAAAACAATAGCCACAAAAGGAAAAATAAAATGTAATTGAATAGATTCCTAACATAATATTGTAGTGGGGTGTCTGGTTGGTAGCTATATATTGTATTTCTTGTACACTGTAATGTGACAATTGAATGAGCAAGCATAATTGTTACTGCAATCAGTCCTTTAATTTTTGTAATTATTATTAATATAATTGCCAGCATTTAGACATTCACTTACATTTGGTGTGAAGGTGTACTTGTGATGAGTGTGGTCTCTCAGATTAACTGAGGACATTGGTGTTTTTATCACACCTTCATACTTGTTACGGAAACATTTTTTCCTCCAAATGCTAACTAGTAGCACACTTGAAGCTGTTTTCTCTTTGGGATTATGTGCTATAACAATTCAACAACTATAAATATTTGACTCTCCCAGAATCTATTTAAACATTTGAAATTTCGTATTAACATCTGCAAGTTAGAATGAGTTCAAAAGGGAAGATATTATTATGCTTAATAAATAAAAATTCAGAACACTAGAATTGTTTACAAATGATTGAAACTTTTAGTAAGAGCCTATGCAAAAATATTAAGAGGGGTTTTAGTTCAACGGAGAACAATGCCTTTGCAAGGCATAAGTATGGGTTCGACCCCCGTAAACTCCAAATATCGACACGCGCATAGCAGCAAGTATTGGCCACGAAGAAAATAAGAATGATGGTGTAATTATATTAACCAACCATAGATTTATAAACCAAATATACCTTGCAGGCCGGTAAAAATGAGACCTAAATACACTGTAAGAAACAAGCCAGCCATCGCCTCTCTCTTTTTACCGCACACCATGCCATGGTGGGCCCAAGTAACTGTGGCCCCCGAGCTCAACAATACAGCCGTATTTAGCAAGGGGATGGAAAAGGGTTCTAATGGATTAACCCCCACAGGGGGTCATACACACCCTATTTGAATAGCCGGGGTTAAGCTGCTGTGGAAAAAGGCCCAAAACAAGGAAAAAAATAAACAAACCTCCGAAAGGATAAATAATATCATACCATATTTCAAACCTTGCCTAACAACACGGGTGTGGTGTCCTTGGTGGGTAGCCTCCCTCACCACGTCACGTCACCACACCACCATAGTACACGCGATAATTATAAAGCCTATAACCATACCATAGGGCTGGTTATTATGGAAGTACATTACCCCCCCTGATGTAGCCATAAACGCCCCCAAGGCCCCCACCAAGGGCCAAGGGCTGGGGTCCACCAGGTGATAGGGGTGGTAAACATTGTGTGCCATCCACCATGAAAATTTAACCAAACCGATCTATCTACCATTAATAAACACCAAGACTCACCCAAAGAACCATGGGCACTGACTCAACTCAAATTGCATCGCACATGTACATCACTATAGACACATAGGCCTGCAAGAATTGAACTCGCATTAACAGGGTGTAAGCCCGCTATTTTACCTTTAAACTAAGGCCTATACCCCCACCTACCAGGCAGCTTATCCATAAACAGGGTGAGGGGGTCGAACCCTCGCTCGTAAACCCAAAATTTATTGCCTTACCGTTTGGCTAACCCTGATTAACATTTATAAACCAAATAATATAAGAAATGCCACCATAAGACAGAACAGACCCATGGTTTGTTTATACAGGCTGGCTATAAACCAATTTACCAAGCACAGGCACTTTGGTTTTGAGGCGGCGGCTTGATATTGACATTTTGTGGATGTGGTATGGTTGTTTTTGTTTGTTTGTATGTATTGGTGGGGTTGTTAGATTGTGTATGTTAATGCTTGATGAAATAGGGATCGTGGCGTGTTTTTACCCCTGGGGGGCTATATTGTGGTTACTGGGAGTTGTGGGCTGCTTGTTAAACAGGCGTCATTTAATTTTAATGTTAATGTGCGTGGAACTTATGCTGTTAGGGGCTTGTATTTTATTTTTAGGTTTGGCGGGGACTATTGATAACCTGGGTGGGCAAGTTTTCACTTTATTTATTTTGACTGTAGCCGCCGCCGAGTCCTCTGTGGGCTTAGCCATTTTAATTGCACATTACAGAAAGAGAGCGACCATTGCAGTTCAAGCTCTGAGCTTGTTAAAGGGCTAGTTTATTTCCGGGTGTTTTTACCACGTGGGTGGTTCATTATTTACCTTTATAATTTAAGCTTGGCATTATCAACTGGATACATGGTTTCAAAATGGCTGACAAGGTGAGCATAGCTGAATTACTAACTTTGGGATATATATGCTTTCCTTTCAATCCCATAGGTTTATATACAACTGTTTTTAATAATCCACCTGCCTGTCAGTCTATGAATCTCTATTATATTGTGGGATATTTCTTGAATACAATAGAAATAATTAGTAAAAAAAAGTTAAGAAAGAAAACCTGAGAGAATAGAATTGCTAGTAAATGGTCTAAAATCTGCAGAAATATTGTGAAGAAACAATAAAAATGAAAAAGGCAGGCATACAACAAATTCTATGATGCTATAAAAGTATTCTACAGCTATAGCTCTTCTTTAAGCATAGCCTCTTAGCATTCATGTCAAAACCACACTATCATTTGTATTGAGATGCTTCGTAAAGCTATATCCCTTCATTTAACCTAGGGCTTTCGCTCTCTACTCTGACTTCAATGGGGTAAATTTATCAATGTGAGAAAAAAATTACTTTGTATACGGTAAATGAAAGACTACTTTTTGATGAACACACTGAATATTATTTAGACATAAAATATAGTACGCCTCTTGTTCCTTACTGGTTTTATTCAAAATACATTAGCCTTATAGCACCAAAGTATTATCTCTTGTACTAACTATGGTGGATTACAGACGATTTTCTTACATTTGTTGTAGCATCCATTTTGTTGTCTTTACAAGATAACACTTTTTTTGGTTTCCTTTTCGGATGCTTATTAGGCAAGAGATAAGTTTTAGCATATTATAGTTTAGTAGTACTTATGTTGTGCGCTACGTCTATGTAGACAGAGTGCATAACATAAGTACTACTAAACTGTACGCTAAAACATATCTCGTGCCTAATAATGAACTATGCCATTTTCCTTCAACACTGCAACTGTAGCACATGGTTTGCTAAAGAAATAATTTTTTTTTTATTAGTTTTAATATTCTAGAAACACAAGAATTTTAATACAAATTATTCTACTTTCAAAGTATTCACTTATAGTAATTCAATGGAGAACCAGTAGTACAATCTGGAAATGAATCTTTAAATTTGCTGTAATGTTTCCAAGCTTGAATTCCACAATTAGTATTAATGTAATAACATTATAACTTAGCCTGTTACCTTGAAAATGTGTAAGAAAGAGTTATAATGACATCTGATTTAATATTTATCAATCAGGTAACAATAAACAAACTTCAACTAATAAAAAACAAGGTCAATTATTCATAATCTCAAAAAGCTATCACGAGTAGTTGCTCGGAATCGAAAAAAGGTGATCATAACGGTTATGATTGCATTTTGCTACAAGTTACCAGTCCCTCAAATAGAACAAAAAACGTCTTAGTTGCTAGCTTTGCTGTCTATTATTGCCTAAACCATGTTGTGGCAAGTGGTTCAAAATTGTATTCCTCTAATAAATAACCAAACATGCCGTTCCTGGACACACATTTTGGTGACTTCATATAACAACTAAGAAATTGGAACTCTCCAGTAAGGCAATCTCTAAAGAAAATTGACTCTCAATAAACATGCAGAATTTAAGAAATGATATAACTTAATAGAACAACAATCTGAATCTGCCAAACTCTCTGAAGATAAACAAGACTTGCCCCGAAGCATAGTCTTTCTAGGTAGTGGCTGCTCTGCCAGTCCAGCATGTCTGTCTATGGCTAGACCACTTCTTCCAAAAGTGGGCGTGTGCTTCTCTTGTTAATAATAAAGTTCTATACTGAAATGTTAATGCGTTAGCTATATGTAATCATAATTCGCTCACGCTTATGCATGTTTTGTAGACTGTCTGCAGAATGTATTCTGGCACGACTTTCTCAAGTTTTCCAACTGACCGTACAATACTAGTGTCAGGCCAAAGTCTACATCAACAAAAGAGGTACAGTTTTTTTGTGAGAATCCTTGACATACAGATTAGTTTACTGCAGCTTTCAATTGAGCATGTTTGCTAGTTGTTAATAGCCTCAGCACCACAAGCTTTGTTTCTTATGCCTTAAAGCGAAGACTGTACAGGATATTTACAGTAGTTATTTTCTTGGGAAGTTTTGTAAGTCTGCACATCTTAGAATTATTAATTATTGTTGCTGGTAGTAATTGCACATCCACATATACTGTGTTCAGCAGTTTTTCAACTGGAAAAATGCCACTATTGTTCTTTAAACAAAAGTGTTAGGCATAAGCCAGCAAATGATGCCCTAGTAACAGCACTTGATGCTGTTTACAATGATTTTGTATGTCACACCTTCAGCTATACCCACTTCTGGCCTGACCACTTTACAAATGTCGGAACAGCCCCTGATAGGGAGGTTTCACTATGCCTTAATATTCATAACATGTTACAAGCTATGCAAAGTCTCTTTAATCTAAAGCAAAGTCATCTTTGTGAATGCTCACTATGGCATTGAAACTAAACTCAATGAAAATTCACAATGCTTATGTAGAAACAATAGCTACTTGGTGTGTATAGCAGACCAATTCATTACTAACATTGATCATAAACACATATTTAGTTATCTTCATTATCTACCTCAAGACTTTCACTTGAGTGGTTTTCTCCATGATGAACATTATCCTTCAATAACAGCTGAGAATTTCCAGGATCATCTACAAAAATACAGTCAAAATAGTCTAAAGATAAAAATGACATATTGATGTCTGTATTTTGAAATGTTTTTAGAATTTAATTCAAGACAATGTTACTGTAGAAAATCACATTAATTACATGATTGTAGTGTATACATTGTCCTACGAACCATTGACTAAATGGTAGATAAAATTAGTTCATGATACAGAAATTTCTTACTGACATACTGCAAGACTCAAAGCACAATCTCAGGAAAGTAGCATGGACCTGTATTTATTTAGGACCTGAGAAATTGTTGGCAGAAGAAATGAAAATACAGACTGAGTAACAGTGTAAGTCAACGAAAGAAGGTGTAGGAGACGTAATAAGCAGTAAGGAATATAAATGGAAAATAAATCAAACTAAAAAAATAAACAGGAATAGAACTAGGGGAGTCATTGATAGTGCCACAAAACTATAATACACAGCTGTGAGTATTACAGCTCCAGAACAAGCTGAGGACAACACATCAAGCTCAAGTCACAAATCCAGAACTTATATCTCAAGATATCCAGTAAGATTCAATTATTGAGCCTGCTTGATGACAATTTAGAAAGAAGAGGCAATGGTGGAGGAGTGTATGTATAATATAATTGTGAACAGAAATGATTTAAGCTTTTGTCATTCCCCATCTAGCCATGAAAAATCATACTGCCAAAAGATGTTGCCTACAAAAGTAGTAACTGTAAAGAATTACACATGTCCATTAGACTTAAAATGAAATGTAAAGAATATCACACTATTCTCATTTACTTTTTACAAAGGTAAAATATGAAAGCTCTAGCACAACACTAGGGCTAAGGTAACTACAGAATTTGAGAAAGTAGATTTTTAACAATTGGATTCTATGGATACAACACGAATGGAAAATTAGACCACATTTTTATCAAATCATTAATGCATGTTTATAATCATAATTAAAAAATAATATAATAAAATCACGGGAGCATTATTGAGATTTATGCTAATAAATTAGTTAATTGGTAATGTAAATGATGGTCGTAATACCTCTAGCAATGCTGTCTGTCCCGAAGATGTTGTTCTCCTGAGTGACCACATCATCCTCATAATTGCTGGGGGTTGTCATTTCTGTACCCTATACAGTATATTCACAAACATGAGAACTATTTCATTGAATGTACATAATACATAATTGATAGATTTCATGTAATGGGCATCAATTTACAATTGGTAACTATTTCTATCTAATAAACAAAAATATGTTTGTAATATTTCTGAGCTATCTCCTACGGTATAAAAATAGGGTTGGGGAGAGTGGCAGGGGATGAAGCCCCTTACATATGGGGTCACATTCTGTGACTGCATTGAGGCATCGATAATCATCACATATCTGAATTTTCCCATTCTTTTTGCGAATTGCTACTTGTGATGAAGCCCAGTGGTTCTTTGAAGGTGCTATAATTTCCAATTCTTGCTATGTTTTCAAGAACGTTGTCTGTGTAGGCTATTGGTATGTGATATGTTGGTGCTCTAATTGGTGCTGCATCACCTGTTTGTATCTCATGTTCTGCTAAAGTTGCCTTTCTGGTATTGTGATAAACACAGTGCCAAATTCATGAATTATTCTTGTGATTTCTTTTTTTTTTCATTTTCCAACAAATTGTCACTTAGGCAAGGGACTTGTGGTGAGCCCATGTCTACTGTCACAACTGTACCTTCATCTGGAAATCAATTTCCTCTATAATTTCTACAGCCATCGTAATCGCCATATGTTTTATCCATTTCTTAAAAAATTAGCGTGTATAATATGTCCTTGCTTTCCATCAACATTCACATTCATTTTGTGTGTGACCGGAGAGACCTGTTCTAGGATAGCATATGGACCATGATAAGCATCTTCCAGCTTGCTGCTATACCCTCAGGCACAAGAACCAGCACACACTACTCAACTTGATCTGTTATACCACATCTTGTACTTCTTTTTTGGTTCATCATTCCCTTCACTTGCTAATTTTATTGTATGTTCCATATGCTCATAGAAATTGGAGAGATATTCAGCCACTGACATTGGTATTGAACGGGACTGCCTAGCAAGTGGAAGGCTTTATCCCGGTGAAGTATTCACAGACCTCGAACAAACGGGCTCGTAGCCAACCTGACCGAGGCAAGACTCACTAGCGAGTATTTGAACGACGAAGTTCTAAGTAAAGGTCGTGATGTTCTAAGTTAAACGTTTCTTCGCCTCTTTCCCAACCAATACGTAGGCAAGAGGTCGTAAATCTCTGCTGCCGTATAGTCAAACTTAGACCCTTCTTTGATACTGTCTTGCCTAAGAGACAGTATAGCCAATGAATACCCTGACTGAAAAGGAATAACAAAATTAACCAGTAAGAAATAGCAAAATACCAATATAGTTAAAGAAGATACAAAGTTCTGATATAGATGAGCTGCAAGTGAAGCACACAAGTAGGGAAGTGAGTGAAAAGTTAATAACAAAACAAAACTAAAAATGTCATAGCAATATAAACAAGTTTTGAAGAACGGGCGAATATCGACGAACTTCTACGAACTTCAACAATAACGCAATGTGCAGGGGCGAAGGCTCAAACCTGAACATCCTCCGGGGCGGGAGAGGTGCCTTCCACTTCCAACAGTGGTACAAGCTTACAAATAGTACGCCGGTAGATTTTCTGTCTTGACTTCACTGTAGCTACACGTACATTATCATCAGCTCCAGGATGAACTTCAACAACCCTCGCTAGTGGCCACGTTCGAACAAAAGACTCCGAGTCTTTCAACAGAACTACGTCCCCTACTTGAATTTGAATTTGACGTTGTGGGTAGCTCCACTTCGCCAGACGTTGAAGGTGTACAACGTATTCTCTGACCCAACGCTTCCATATGTCGGCTGAAAATTCCATCTACGCAAAATGCTAACATTTTCTCAGGTGGAATAATTGCAGGAATTGATCGTAGTGATTTGCCAACAAGAAAATGTCCTGGGGTGAGTACTTCAACTCCATCTTCTGGAGCTGAATTGAGTGGAATCAGTGGTCTGCTGTTGTACTGCTTCTATTTCAGCTAGTAGAGTGAGAAACTCGTCCAAAGATAAATGGTGAGGATTGACGACTTTATACAGATCATACTTTTGATAGCAGCTTCCAAGAGACCTCCAAAGTGTGGTGATCTTGCTGGTGAATGTGTCCATTTGATGTTTTGAGCTGCGCAAAAATGGTTAAGATTGAATTTCAGTGGAGTCGAAAAATTGGTATATTTTTTGTAGTTCCCTTTGAGCTCCAACAAAATTGGTACCATTATCGGTGGCCAATGTTTCTGGTATTCCTCGTCTGGCTACAAATCTTCTTAGAGCTGCTATGAAATCTGCAGTTGTAAGATTCATTACAATTTCAAAGTGCACAGCTTTAGTAGCCATACAAACAAAAACACAGATATAAACATCTATGTATGATGGCTTTTGTGTATATCCTCGCTTGACTTGAATAGGACCAGCGAAGTCTGCACCAGTATGGTGAAAAGTTGAAGTAGGTATCACTCGTCTGTGAGGAAGTTGACCCATGACTTGAGTCGCTGTTCTAGCATAAGCTTTCCTACATCTGACACAATCCCGAGAAATCCGTTTAGTGAGTTGCTTAGCACCTACAATATAATACTGGAGAGAAAGAATACCAAGTAAGCAGTAGGACCAACATGCAAATTGTCAATATGTGCTTGTCTGCAGATGAGCTTTATCAAGTGATTAGAATGATGTAGAATTATTGGATGCTTCTGATCTGAGGTTAGCGCTGCCTTCTCCAAACGTCCTCCAACTCGAATGAGCCCATGATTGTCAAGAAAAGGTCTGAGACGCTGGATACTACTCTGCTTTGATACTTCACCTGAGCTGCTTAGATCTTTTTGTTCCCTTTTGTAGAATCTACTCCGAGTGAGTACAATGAGTTTGTTCTCTGTGCACTGAATTTCTTCCAAAGTAAGATCCTTTGCAAAATTTCTGTTTTCCCTGGGTTGCCTGCAATTTAGGATAAAACGACAGCACCAAGTAAAAATACGTTTGATACTTGAGTATGAGGAGAAATCTTTCGTAAGGTCCTCCAAAGGAGGGGAAGCTAATAGCACAAATGGCTTTAATTCCTCAATGTTCTTGCATTTTCTCCAGTGAGTACTGGCAGGCCATTCACTGGGAGGTTGCTGCAACCATGAAGGCCCATTCCACCAAAGCGAATTTGTGATGAGGGTCCTTGGTAAAGTTCCCCTAGAAGCTACATCAGCAGGATTCTGTGAAGTGGGAACATGTCTCCAATGATGTGCTGGAATACGTTTTACTGAGTCTGCTACATGGTTGCATACATAAGCTTTTAGTGTCGCTGGAGGAGTTGATAACCAGCACAGAGTAATTGTAGAGTCACTCCAGGTATAAAGACCTGAAATAGGAATAGACAAAGCATTAGCCACAATACTCATGATCTTACTAAGGAGTTGAGCTCCGCAGAGTTCCAATCTTGGTGTTGTGGATCCGTTAATCGGAGCTACTTTAGTTTTTGCCATGACTAAAGATGTAGAAACTGTAGAGTTCGTGTAGACTGCTCGTAGATAGACGACTCCCGCATAGGCTGCATTAGACGCGTCCGAAAATCCATGTAGCGGTAAGCTTCGTATGTGTTTTCCAGGTTCCAGAGGATAACGTGGTATAGGATAGCTAGTGATGAGTTCGAGTTCGTCTCTCCAACTTTTCCAATTTTGTGCTAATTGCCCAGGTACTTGCTCATCCAAACCAGTCTTCAATTTCCTAAGTTGTTGTAATTGGATTTTGATCATGACTGTACAAGGAGCGAACCAACCCAGCAGATCGAAAGTTCAAGCAACATCGGAGGCAATTTTGCGTTTGGAGGGTTTATCGGAAGAAACGAGTGTGGGAGTTGTAACATGAAATGAGTCCGTACTGGTATTCCAGTGCAAGCCTAATGCCTTGTGGCATTGATCTGGAGGCGATATAATATGTAAGCTCTCCTTCTCTTTCATTTCATCCAGTATAGTTTGTAAAAGTTCTGATGAGTGAGATCTCCATTTGCATAGTTTCATACAGGCGAGAGCCAATAATGAGTTTAGTTCAGCCCGAATCTCTGCTGCTTCAGTCACAGTAGAAGCACCAGTCAAGCAGTCATCCACGTAAAATTGCGTGTTAACTATGTGAGAAGCTCTGGGATACTCTTTTTGATAGTCTTTTGCTAATTGCCGTAGGACCTGAGTGGCCAAGAAAGGAGACAAGGTAACTCCAAATGTAACTCGAATTATTCTCATGTCCTGCAGCTTTCCATCAGCACTGGGCTGTAAAAATCGGTGAAGGTCCCTATCTTTAGGATTTAATCCAACTTGTCAAAACATTTTGGATATATCTGCTGACATTCCAATCGGATGCATCCTAAAAAAAAGCACAACATTAGTTAGCATAGGATATAAAGTAAAATGAAAGTAAGTAAAATGTCATTAAGTGAAGTCCCGGAAGTGGTTCGGGCCGATGCATCAAATACGACCCTCAACTTAGTAGACGTGCTCGAAGCTTTTACTACTCCGTGAGCAGGAAGATAGTACACTTCCGCTGCTGGCCTGGATAGATCCTCCGCGGGAACAGGTTCAGCGTGATCCATCTCTTCGTACTCCATAAGAGCTTTTGTAAAGTCAGAATAGCTTCCCTTCTTCACAAGAGAGTACTGATTTTTCCTGTACCACTTCACAGCCTGTTCTCTGGAACAACCTAAAGACAAAGAAACATTCTTTTTAGGTAAGCTTACTACATACCTTCCTTCCTCAGTTCGGAAATGAGTACAATTAAAATGTTCAAGAGCTTGTCGCTCTTCATCAGTTTCCAAATTCACTGGTGATTCCTCAACATTCCAAGAAGGCTGATAATAGCTCATCAGTGGTGGGTTCCGGATTGCAGAGGAACTTATTTTGCAATGGTGTTTCTAATTGACATCTTCCTCTTACAGACCATCCAAAAATCGTGTCCTGAGCATAAATCATTTTATCGTTTGAAGAACGTCTTTCAAATAGCAACAGTTCGTCTAAGATGTCTAGTCCAAAAAGCATATCAATAGCAGCAGGTTTGTCGAAATTTGGATCAGCTAAATCCATGCCTTGAAGAAATTCTTTATTTTTGACTCCCTTGAGTTGAAAGTCTGGAAGTTGTCCTGTTATTGTATCAATGATCAATGACAACTGCTCGTCTCAGTGAAAGAGGTGAATAATTTCTGTCAGGTAATAGTGTGAGATCCACCTTGTAGAGACAAAGAGGTTCCGATTGTGATATTCCAGAGACATTAGTTTGTTCACTAATTTTTCTTGTCGCTGAGTCATCTTGGTTGTTATGAATGATATTGGCGATCCTCCATCTAGTAGTGCACGAGCTTTTTGTCTTCTATCTCCTGCTTCTATACAGTAACTTGAATAGTTCCCAGGAATACTCTAGCTTTTTCCTTCTCACTGTTGGAGGATGGAGCTACATGTGCGTTGCTGACAGGAGGAGAAGCAGTAGCTGAATTTTCTACTGTAGTGAGTGAACTACGCTGATGATGGAGAAGTGAGTGATGCTTTTTCCCGCATTCTCGGCAAGATCTAGTACTATGGCAATCACGACAGAAATGCGAACTTGATAAACAATTCATGCACAACTTTAGTCTATTGACAGTACTATTTCTTTCCTCAACAGACAGACCCTTAAATGTATTGCACAAGTAAGGAGGATGATTACCGTCATGGCAGACCAGACAATCTTCGTGCAATGATCAGGTCTTCTAGGGCTTCTTATTTAGTGTAGGGGAATTACTGATTGGAGGTTTAGGCTTTGCTGAAGTATCATTTGTCCTTCCTTGAAGACGAAGCCTATATTGCTGTAGCAATTCAATAAGACGGTCAGTATTCGGAGTTGTGATAGAGTCTGCTGTTTTCTCAGTCCAGTATTTAAAAAATTCGTCGGGCATTTGAAGTTCAGCTATAACAGTGTACAGAGTATCCAATGAATCCACAGACCATTCTTTCATGGTGGCTACTGTCCGTTGTAGTAAAGTAACAATTTTTCCGATCCCTTCATCTGTTAATTTCCAGATATGCTCTGAAAAGTTCTTATGAATGGTCCTACACTGGTAACCCTAGGCTGGTCATACCGTTCTTTGAGGGCTCGTACAGCAGCATCATAGTCTGGACCATGTCGAGTTTGAGAATCAATTATATCTATTCCTTCTTGATTCTTAACAGTCATGAGTAGAAAGGAAAGTTTGTCCATGAGTGAGTGGTTTGTCCTTGCTCAAAGCATTTGTAAAATTTTCCCAGTAAGGACGCCATTAGCTATTCTTTCTGAAGAAACTGGGTAACTCAATTCTTGGTAAGCGGTCAAATTTGGACGATAATGCAGTAGGTTTTTCATCCTTGGCTGTAGTTGCCTTGGATAGATCATTGTCTTAACTGAACCTCTCCCATAGAGTAGCGAGGTCCTTCAGGAGTTCCTGAATAGTTTCCAACAGTTTTGGATACCGTTTCAGTGAATGAGCTGAACCTTGCAGTTCAGTAAGTCTCGAACTTAGTTCCGTAAGTTTTGCCTCAATACCGTAGCCAGTAATTTTAGGCAGAATGTTGTAAGAGTTAATTGTCTCTTCAGTGACAATGAGCTTCTCGTAGATACGAGCTGCTGAGAGCTGATTGGATTGGCTTTTGCGAATGGCCAACATCCTGCAGAGTTCAGTGTGATACTCATCTTCTGTTGCCATCTCTTCATCTTCTTTGAGTTGGCTAAGTATTGCGTTCTGCAGTAGTTCTGCAATAGAAATGTTAGCCTTGAGATTTTTTCCAGATGATGTTTGATTCCTCCTAAATCCAAATCTTCGACACCCTGTGTGGCACTGTCTTTCAGGTAACATTCATTATGCGTGACTTCACGCCGATTATTTGTTCGTCTACGTTTTAGGGTGACAAGGTCTTCAGAAATTAGTTCTGATTTTCCAGGCGACCTAGGTCTTGTCTAGTAACCACAGTGATAGTTTGAAGTTCTTCTACGCGTGTGCAGTGAAAACTTCAAGGGATAAAGTAAGTAGTTAGTATCCGGCTCGAAGGACCACTGCCTAGCAAGTGGAAGGCTTTATCCCGGTGAAGTATTCACAGACCTCGAACAAACGGGCTCGTAGCCAACCTGACCGAGGCAAGACTCACTAGCGAGTGTTTGAACGACGAAGTCCTAAGTAAAGGGCGTGATGTTCTAAGTTGAACGTTTCCCCGCCTCTTTCCCAACCAATACGTAGGCAAGAGGTCGTAAATCTCTGCTGCCGTATAGTCAAACTTAGACCCTTCTTTGATACTGTCTTGCCTAAGAGACAGTATAGCCAATGAATACCCTGACTGAAAAGGAATAACAAAATTAACCAGTAAGAAATAGTGAAATACCAATATAGTTAAAGAAGATACAAAGTTCTGATATAGATGAGCTGCAAGTGAAGCACACAAGTAGGGAAATGAGTGAAAAGTTAATAACAAAACAAAACTAAAAATGTCATAGCAATATAAACAAGTTTTGAAGAACGGGCAAACATCAACGAACTTTGACGAATGACGAACATCGATGAACTTCAACAATAACGCAATGTGCAGGGGCGAAGGCTCAAACCTGAACAGGTAAGTTATCCATCCCTTCCCATTGTTCTTTGACTATATACAATGGTCCTTGTACATCTCCTTCAAAGACTAAATGAAATGGTGAAAAACCTGTAGCCTCATGAACGGCACCTCTGTAAGCAAACGGCAACATAGGCAAAAGGAGATCCCAGTCAATCCAATTTTTTCCTGACATGTGAACCATAGCTTTAGGAGTGTTATGCCATCATTCAAGTGCCCCATTTTTCTGTGGATGCTAAGGTGAAGCTAATACATGATTGATCTGCAGACATTCGTTCACTGCTTTCGTTAGATTAAAGGTAAAGTTGTTCCTCTATCCCACAATATTTCTGAAGGAAATCCAAATCTTAAAAAAATTAATAAGTAGTTTGAGGATAATTTGTGTGTCAACTCTTGTCAAGGCCTTCGCATGCGGATAGCGAGTTGCCATGTCCATGATTGTCAGAATGTGTGGCGGGCATTTAGCGACCATTTACCAACTCATCAATGAACTTTCACCTCAGACGATCATTACCACACACACACGTGCTGTATCATTACCGGTCATACTGGGTTTATGACTGTGTTGTCCTCGCTATTATTATTCGTTGGTCAGAAGTTATGCAATCTCGCTTCAAATGAATTGTTTCTTTCTGGCTGTAGTTGGGAGTGGTCCAACAATATCAATGGTTATACGTTCGAAAGGTGTTGTAATGTGGAACCCTAAATCAAGGGCACTTTACCTTGCTTGGAAAGGTTCCCCTTCTGGCACTTCACGGACTAAGCACTAGTTCACAAACATCTGTGGTCATTCCTGGCCAATGAAGCTTTCTTGCGAGTTTGTCAAGTGTTTTCATTCTACCCAGGTGTGCAGAGTAGGGTGATCCATGTGCTAAAGCCAAGAGTCTAGTTCTTCTGTTCTGTTGTACTACAATAACTCTGTGTGTGATCAATTCTTTTCCACGTTTCTTCCTATAGAGCAAGCCATCATCTATTGTAGTCACTATCCTCAGCAGCTTGCAAGGCTTTCTTCAAAGTTTCAACTTTGTGTTCCACAGCTAAACCTTCTTTGCCTAGTGGATCTCATCACAATTCTCTTTGTGCTTGCGTCTTTGAAGGTCATCAAATGCTGGTCTCACTCCTCATACTTCCAAATCTGCTTTGGGGGCTTAGGCGGGGTAATCTCTGGATCAAAGTAATTGCCAAATGGTAACATATTCTGTTCATCATCTGAAATTTTATCCTGCTGGTTATTTTCCTATTCTGCTAGCTGGGCTTGTCTACGAGTTATGACTACCAGCACTTTTGTTGATGGAGAGCTGTTACATTCTTCACAAAGAATTTCCCTGAGAAGATTCTCCAATTCAGGACAGTTCCTCCTCAGTAGAACATCACTGGGTGGCTCTTTAACTACTGCTGCAGTAACCCAAAAGTCACGATTCCCAGTGTTCATCCTTATGTGTGCAAGTGGAACATCTTCAGTATACTCCTTTATTTCTTAAGGTTATTTCAGTTGTTCAGGTAGCTCCCTGAACAACGGCTGTGTTGGAACCTCTGCTGGAGGCACCCCCTCCCCCTTACACGTGCTTTCTATTTTTGCGGTTTTTGTATACGCTTGTCTATTCTCGTTGTGCTAGCAACATTTTGGCGTTTTGTTGTATAAGTTTTTGTTGTGCTCACAATTTTTTGTGCTTTTGTAATTTTTGTTTCATCTCGTTGCTGTCTGTCTTTGTAGGCCGTAAACGTCTTCAAGGTCTGGACGGGCGGGTTGGATGAGTACGAGAGCACAGCCGGAGAGAAGGTGCAAGGCGAAACTAACGAAGGAAGAGCTAAGTACTGCAAGCAGGCCATCTCAATTACACTCGGAAGTGTTGCTGGAAGGTGGTGAGAGTGGTGTTCTGTCTAGTAGTGAAAGTAGTGGGATTGTGATAGAGAGTTCTGGGAGTGAGAGTGGAAATACTGTTGTAGGGAGTATGGATGACTTAGGAGAAGTGATAGAAGAGGTAGAGGGACGTGAGCCAGTAGGTTCTGGAGTACATGGTGATGTTGTGGGTGTGGTGAGACATGCAAGACAGGGTAGGGATGATGGCGTTGAGAATGATGACGAGTTGTCCAACCAAGAACTAAGGAGCATTATAAGGTCCCTTGCCCGTGGTTTCCCTGTTATGCCATCCCATGATACTTCCTTGACCGACCGGACTAGGAAGGTACAAGGTCTAGCCCGTCACAAGGACGGGCTGGACATCGCAAAATATGTGCGCATGCTCGAAGCTGATTTAACAGATATTGGTGTACCGAGGCGAGAGTTCAAAACTATCTTATTCCAGAAGCTATCATCCAAATCTGCTTCTCAGATTGTAGCCTCTATAGATCGAGATGACTGCACATATGAGGAATTGAAGCAAACGCTTATAGATTCCCTTGGCTCAGGTCGAACAAGTCTTGGGAGTAAGCTAACCTCTGAATTTAGTTCCGATGTTAAGGGTATGAATGCGCTCCAGAAATATGTCCACTTAAAAGGGTTGATGGATTCTGTGAATATGACAGTGGGTGATCGTAAAGATATCTTGCTGTTCTTTGCTTCTGCCATCTACAGGCAAAGCTTACCGAGTCATCAGAGGTCCATTATGGACAGCCGTGAAATCACATCTTTTAAGGAGCTAAATAAGCTTGCGCTGTCATTACACACAACTGACGCAGATAGAACAGATGTATACAGAATGGGAAGGTATGGCAATTACGGTGGCAGTCAGCTCAGGTGTTATAGGTGTCAACGGGTAGGACACAGGGCCTATGAATGTAAGGTTGGGAGAGATGACAATAAGCCTGGCATAGTCTGCTACTCATGCCAGCAACCTGGTCACAAAGCCCATATTGTCCAAATAGAACAAAACGTGCTCCCAGGGAGCAGGGCAAGGCAGCTGAAGGTGGCAGAAAATATCTCGGCCTCAAAACCGGGAACAAGCTCCTCAATGCCAGCTGGGTGGCAGTGACTGCAGGTACCCCAGTTGTGAGTGGAAAGGTAAATGACATCATTTGTGAGATAGTGCCTGACACAGGTGCTGAGATTACAGTAGTGCCAGGGTGTGTGGTGTATGAATCCCAGATACTCCCGGATACGATAGAGGTTCGGGGGGCAACGGGAGTGCCAGTCACCTTGTGCACTGCCAATGTAGAATTTGAGATTGATGATACAACATTTGAGTCAAGAGTTGCCGTTGCCCAGCAGGGCATGTTAAATGGCAAAGTTTTGTTTTCGGTCCCGATGGATGGACCAATGGCAAAGCGGCTCCTTCTGGGTGCCGCTTCCCTCTTGCCCAAGAACGAGGGGGAGGCGGGGCACTCCGGTGACACCCCGGACACCCAGTCATCCTCTTTGGAGGATGCGGAGGTAGCTCTGAGCGCTGACGAGGTGGTGGATGCTTCACAGTCGTTTCCTGAGCACTCCAAGGATGCCCAGGTCAGAGTGGTTACAAGGACAGAAAGTTGGATGGCCTCCCTAGCCCAAGAGACCAGAGCCATGAAGGATATGGCCGCAGTAGATCCTGTTCCACTTGTGGAACAAGACGATCCTGTAATTGGTGATCAGAGTGTTGAGAGTAGTATGGTGAACAATGACCAGAGTGACGTGAATTGCTCTGACAGTAACCCAGACGAGTCTATGTGTTTGGGGTGCCCGAGGAGCATGGATTTGTCGGACGTGGATGAGTTGAAATTCCAGATGAAGGATGACGATTCATTGAAGCAGTGTAAGGAGCTATCCAGTAAGTCTTTGAGTGGATACCTGTGGGTAGATGGGTTACTTTTTCATAAAGTTGTTGGGCCAGACAGTGAAGAGATAGATAGGCTGGTGTTGCCCAAGCTCAGGAGAGCGAAAGTCTTGGAACTAGCACATGACAAATGTAGTCATGTAGGGGTGAGGGGCATGGGAAAGCTCCTTAATGCCAAGTTCACTTGGCCAGGCATGAGTAAAGACGTGATTCTGTATGTTAAGCCTTGCGATGTCTGTCTCAGAGTTAATGCTGCTGGCAATAAGGCAGCAAAGATGGTTGAGCGACCGATCATTTCGGTACCGTTTGACTTGATTGCTATCGATATAGTCGGGCCTCTACCCAAAGCCAAGGGTGGAGTGAAGTTTCTGCTAACCTATATTTGTATGGCCACTAGATGGCCTGAGGCAGCACTTATGCGAACTTGTTCTGCTCATGAGGTGACTAGCTGTCTGGTTGACATTGTGTCTAGGACGGGGATCCCGATGAGAGTTCTGTCAGATCGGGGTAGTGTTTTAATGGGACAAGTGATGGCAAACATATGTGACATGTTGGGGATAGATAGGATTGCTACGTCTCCTTAGAGACCCCAGAGTAACGGGGTTGTTGAGCGGCTTCACGGCACACTAAAGCCGATGTTGGCTAAGGCCGTGGAGTCAGGCGTTGACTGGGCATCTTTCTTGCCGTTGGCATTATTCGCCATTAGACAGGTTCCCAATAGGGACGTTGGCTATTCTCCCCATCAGTTAGTTTACGGTAGGAACGTGTTAGGTCCTCTTGATCTGTTGTATTCTGGCTGGGTAGATGATGTCTTTGATAAGGTAAATGTGGAAGAGTGGGTGTTACTTCTTCAAGATAAACTAAAGTTGCTGCATGAATTGGCTATGGCCAATGAGAGTCAATGTACAGAGAAGAGGTGTCTGTCTTTTAATAAGACTAAAAGTGATCGGTGTCTGGAAGTAGGGTCTAAAGTGTTGCTTAGGATCCCAGGGATGCATGCTTCCCTGCAAGCATCCTGGGAAGGGCCTTACGAAGTGCTTGAGAAAGTCTCTCGCGTAACTTATAAGGTATGGAAAGGTGAAGGACATCCAGTCCGTGTGGTACACATAAACAATACTAAGGTGTATGGTGTGCGTGAGACGAATGTGCATTTTATCAGTGTGGTAGCAGAAGAGGATGAGGAAATGTGTGCTGATTGGGATCGTAAATCTGTTCTCAGTAGTACTAATTGTGATGGATTTGAGGGGCGTGAATTGGCTGAGGTTTTATGTGCAGTAGATAGTTACTTTTCTGATGCTCCAGGTACTTTAAGGTTGGGAAGTGTGTGATCAAGTTGTGGGATGGAGCTGAGGTTGTGAATTTACCTCCACGTCAGTTGCCTGTGGGGATTAGAAAGGGTGTGGAAGACGAACTTGAGAAGATGTTAAACTCTGGTGTGATTGTCCGCAGTGACTCTGAATGGGCTAGTCCATTGGTCCCAGTTCATAAGAAAGATGGCTCTGTGAGAATCTGCATTGACTTTCGTGAATTAAACCGTAGAACTCCACTTAGGCGATTTTGGCTGCCAACTTTGACAGAAATTCTTGAGAATGTGGGATTACTTGTCTGTCGAAACTGGATTTGACTTCCGGATTTCATCAGGTTAAAATGGATGAAGCTAGCATGGAATTAACCTCGTTTGTGTGCCCAGCAGGAAAGTTTATGTTTAAACGTATGCCCTTTGGGCTTAAAAATGCCCCGGCGATCTTTCAAGCCATCTTGGAAGAAGTGCTGCGGCCAGTGAGTAGTGAGTCGTAACTACATAGACGACGTTATTGTGTTTAGTCCAGATTGGGGAAGGCATTTGGTAGATTTAAGGAAGGTTATTGAGTGCTTGGGAGAAGGTGGACTTAGAATAAAGAGGGTGAAGTGTGAGTTTCGGAGGAAATTCATGGAGTATTTGGGCCATCAGATTGGTTGTGGGTGTGTTGCGGTGCCAGAGGCTAGGGTGACTGCCATGGCTGAATTCAAACGGCCAGTGTCAAAGAAGCAGTTGAGATCATTTCTTGGGAGTATGAGCTACTATCGCAAGTTCGTTGACGGTTTCTCCAAGTGGTCCTCTGTCCTCTCCCCGGCTACTGCTCTCTCCTCGCCAGCTCGTGTCGTTTGGACTGAGGAGAGGGATACGGCTTTCAAAGCCTTGCGTGAGTCTTTATGTAAGCGTGTCGTGTTGTTTGTACCTGTATGTAGTGATTTATTTAGTTTATATACTGATGCATCTGGCGGTGGTGTGGGGGCGTGTCTTCACGTCACCAGAGGGGAAGAAGAGCTACCGGTGGCATTTTTCAGCCGCCAACTGAAGGGAGCCGAGCTGAACTACTCAGTTACGGAGTTGGAAACCTTCGCTATTGTTGCTGCCGTGTCGTATTTTGACTATTATCTGTATGGTAGAACTGTGACTGTCTTTACAGATCATCGAGCCTGTGTCTCCTTGCTAACCAGCAGCCATCTGAACAAGCGTTTCATGAGGTTTGCACTTAAGTTACAAGACAGGGATATATCTATCAAGTTTCGACCTGGACGGTGCATATGGGAATGCCGATGGTTTCAGCAGACAAGGCTGGACTGGAGTGGACGAGCCGGAGCCCATCCCTGATGTTGTTTGTCAGGCCCAACCAGAGGGTTTGGCCTTGGTGGGGGGGGGGGGGGGGGGGGGGGGGGGGGGGGACCTGTGGGTCTGGCCTCCGACGGGAAGAGAAGACGGAGAAAGAAGAAGAGTTGGACTGAAATGATTCTGTTTGTACACATGTGTTGTTTCTTTTTTCTTTTCTTTTTTGTGTCACGTAGCTCATAGTGGGCGTGGTCATTATTTTTTGCATTTATGTTTAATTCATCCGTGTATGTGCGTGTGCTGGCCTATAAAACCCTTGGCCGCGCATGCGTCAAGCAGTCTGTTCTGTGATAACTAGTTTGGATAAAATCTAACTTTGGTGTCTCTTGCCTGCGTGTCTGTACGGGCCCAGTGACCTCCGCATAAAGGCGCTGGTGAGCTCAAACGACCTTCCGCGAACGGTGGGGGACAGATTCTGGTGGCGGCGTACCTCCAGGTTGCCAGTTGGGGAGACCTCAAAGCCCTCCGACGCCTGCGGACCTACAAGGCTTGCCGAATAGCAGCACTCACCATAGTCTGCCATACTCACTAAGCCGAAATTATAAAATGTGGCAAGTTAAAGAGACTTAAATCGTCAACTAGTCGGAGTTCATCCTCTCTCAACGCCTACAAGTCTGCCTTCTTCGAGATCCACTGTTCAGATTGAACGACCGATTGACTGAATGAATGAATGATAAACAGACTTAAGAAGTTTACTATTGTATAAAATTGACATACTAGCTAATAATATAAACATAATTGATAAAGTGCACTAGTGAATAAAACTTTTACCTCAACCTTTTTCTCTCTAAAAGCAGATCTCTTTCCCTTTTCTGCGATTTCCATAGTTTTATCCTTTGAGCGTTCATCAATTTAACTAGCTCCAAGTCGACATGGGATGTAATCAGACATTACTAGCAGCCAAAATAAATGTTTCCACAATATCTTACCTTTTGGGCTGGCGTCTCCAAAGACTCAGCACTTATTTTGCTCCCCGGTAGCACGAGACGCTAGCTCATTCTCAGCTTATTTTGCGCGTGCACAAAATTTGGTTCGGTCATTACTCGTACATATTGTAAGCTGCTACTAAAGATGCCCTCTATTCACAATTTAACTCTTACGCTCTTTTGGAAGTTACTAACAGCATGAAAGTTTGCATAGTGATTTTGTATTAACCTTTGGACTTGAAACAGCAGCTTTCCATTAAATACCTAACATTACCACATAACAAGCTGAATCCTGTTTCTCAAAATTGCACAAGAGTTAAAGAAGTCAGCCTCAGAAAGGCTGCGCTTAGGTGCAATTTACAAATTCGTACATTTCGTTGCTTTTAAATACTAGTGATGTGCTTGAGCACAAATGGAGAGCGAGCCTGAAACTACACCATTGTTTAACGTTTGATGTTAAATTCTAACACTCTACTAAAAAAAGTCGAGAATTTAAATTACGTATATACGGTAAAGGAGTTTCATTAACCCTAAGCGGGCATGCCCGAGAGAATTATAGTAGTCGTCCTGTCTGTCTGTCTGTCTGTCTGTCTGTCTGTCTGTCTGTATGTATGTCTGTTTGTTCGTCTGTTTGTCTTTCTGTTTGTCTGTCTGTCACGATCTGATTTTGGAGAATACTGACAATTAACAGTTGATTTAAGTCTGAACTTACTCAATTCCTTTTATTGTGCTACGTTTTTTTAATTTCGGGCTTAACGTTGAGAAAACGCGAAGCTTTCAGCTCCGCGGTAAGTACCAGCTTTTATGGGCAACGCCCCCTAGCGTCACGTCATAATCACGTGAGCAAATAATTTCTTGCAGCCAGCGGTGAGTTCGATATAATACTCAGGGAAGTTAACGGAGTTGAAAGAAAAGAAGTTTCGCGTTGAAAATGCTTATCGGTGAGTGTTTCTGCCTAGTTTAGGCTCTTCCTATTATTGTGAAGCAGAATTCACTTCTTCTATTATGAAGACAGCGTTTCTATTTACCATTTTCATTTTTGATGCCTCATTAGAGCAAACAGATGCTTGTTCTTTTGGAAGGAGATTATGTTGCAATAGCTAGGTAGTGTTTAAAGGTATTGGGACATAGCAACGCGCGCGCACCCGCGCGCACCACTAATAACCACAAATATCCGCCGTGCTCGCAATAGTAAAAACGACCGCTAACTTTGCTTCCCGCCCACCAATTGATAAAACTAACCGAGGCCCCGCCCCCGCAATAAGTTATAAAGAGCACAGCTGTTTGATATTGTATTTCTTGGCTTACTTTATCAGTACTGTTTCTCCCTAGAGCAGACACTGGCTCCCAGATTGTCTCCAAGCTTTGACAGGTAAATAATACCTCACTAATGACTAGTACAACGAAACTTTTGAAGACAACCAACAAAGTAGACGAAGAATGGGCTCGTCAGCGACGGCACCCACGGAGGAGTTGTGGATTATATACTTGAGGCTGAGGAGCTCGTAACTTGAACGAAACAGGCTCCCAAGGTCCGTTCCTTTTATTTAGTTATTCCAATTAGTAATTTCAAGTAAATACTGTAGGCAGGTGTTTATAAATAGTTTAAATTACCGCCTCCACTACTTGAATGGAAGTTTGGTAAGCGTGAAATTTGGGACCGGTCGAAAACAAATCTAACACTAAAATACGTGATGGTCAAAATTAGTCTGATCCTTTACCTACCATAACCGCAGCGCGGGGAGAAGGAAAGGGTCTGGGAACATACAATACAACCACAGCAGCACCCCCAAAAAGGTGCTCAATTATCATATTCCAGCAAGCTTGCAGTACTCTGTGTGACGTCAGCATCACGTCTGGGAGGGCGAGAACATTGCGCGACTTCATTAAACCAAGCTTGCAGTACTCTGTGTGACATCAGCATCACGTCTGGGAGGGCGAGAACATTGCCCGACTTCATTAAACTAGTTAAGTTGTTATTGGTAAGCTATTTATAAGCACTCCCGGCAAGCAATTAACGTACGAACATGAATAGAGGACCTGCTACCTGGACATTGCCTCGACGTTATTGACTACCACAAGCGTTGGAATGTGATAATTGGAGCATCATTTTTTTGGGTGCTGCTCAAAAGTCGTTGTATTGTATGTTCACAGACCCTTTCCTTCCCCGTGTAGCAATTACCGTTGGTAAAGGGTTTGGCTACGCGAGACTAGGTCAAAGTGCAAAATGACATAATATGTAGGTCCACACATATGCAAGAGATTTGCTTGAGCACAAATGGTGAGCGAGCCTAAAGATTATACTATTTTTATATGAATGATTTTGACTTCTAATAATGAAGCTACTGAAAATAGGGTGGAGTTTTTTAAATTACGCATACAGGGTAAAGGTATTTCAGTGCCATGCCATAGTAACAACTCGCTGCAACTGAATTGAAGGAAAAACAACAACAAAACAATACACTTTATTTAAACTTTATCTTTGTGATATTCCTTAGATAAGTAGAGGCTGTAATACACAATGCTTTGACACAACTGGACGTACAGCTACACGAGACTTACCTTCGCAATTAGCCTAGTGGACAATGCATTCAAGTAAATACTGTTGCGTACAGCTTATTACCAAAACAAAGAGCGCATTAACTTACCACCCCACTAACTGAATAGAAATGGAAGTCCCGTAAGTTTTCACGTTTTAACTGCACCCACAAAAGAATTCTAAACGGTAAACAATTCAATTTCTAGGGTGACGCAGGTACTGATCGATAAACGGAGAGGATTTTGTTTAGTGCAGTTTGGGACAGGGTCGACCACAGGACTAACACAATAACGCTAGGGTCGAAGTACAAAAATGCCTTACACACGTCCAAACATAAACAAATATCCCCTGTTTTCAATTGAGTCACCCCTGATAGTGTCTCGCTCGCTTCACTCACTGCCAATAAACTATTTGTACGCTTGAGCACAAATGACAGGCGAGCCTCAAACTATACTGCTGTTAAACGTTTGATTTTAACTTCTAACACTCAATCAACTAAAAAATTTGAATTTTTTGTATTATGCACATCACAAAACGTTTAAATAAATGCTTTCCGAGCAACTTTTTTGATAGAAAAAAAGTTAGAGAATATCCTGACCGCGGGAACTCTCTCCACAACGCGTTATCAATTCGGGAGGTACTATTCCACGAAACAGGATGCCACATTTCTGTGGTTAAATTCACGGAAAAAAAGTGCGCGCGCTTTGCTATGTACGAGCACCCTTAAGGGTGCCCTGCCACCGGAAACCAAGGCCGTAACCGCAAATTGACTGTTTTTGCTATGTCTTTATATTTCTTTTTCTGTGTACTGTGGGCTTACTTTGTTGTTACAGATGGAATGAGCACCAATAGAGGACTCCAGCAAGCCAAATTTGAAGAATGAAGACCCGTCTGGGACGGCGATACAGCTCTGCACACCGGCTACTATTCGGTGTTATTTCAAGCGGCCGAAGGAACTAGCGTGCTCATTTTTTTTCCAGAGGTAGCTAGCCGGCTTCTTCGCAACATTACAGAGCCATATTTCTAATATCTATATTCTATTTTTGTAAATAGTAAAATTTTCGTGCCGTTTTACTCCTGCGTTATTCTAAAAAAATCTCTCTGTAACTTTATTCTAAGGGGGGTATGCTGCTTGTGCGCAAAATTTGGATTCAATTCAATGATACAATTCCACGAAATATCGATTTATATTTTCAAGTTCACTACTGATTCGCTATTTTACCCCGCCCCCCATAACGTTGAGCTCCGCTAACGCGCAATTTATTGGTAAGAGCATAATCAATTGACTTGTGGTAGCTCTAAAAAGAGCCCATTTGTAAACAAAAATAAGAAATACAATAATGAGCCGTGAGATGGCCGTTGTAACTTTGCAAAAGGTTAGTCCCGGAGCAGAAGTGACGGCGTATTCCCAATGTTGCTTGGAGTTGGTTGCTCATTAGTGAGAGCGGGGTAGTTCAGCACAAATTTCAGACTTGTAGGTGATACGGCTGAAGAATATAGCGGTAGCAATCCCGACAGAAAGAACTGAAGTGATGATGACGGAGTCTATACGCAGCCAAGTCTGAATACAAGGTTGGTGGAATAGTAGGAGCTGGTACCAGTCAGGATGGAGTTGGTCACCGTTGAGACAGAGTTTTAAGCTGCTCCAATGGCTTCACAAGTACAGCCTCACTCAGTACCCTGAAAGTATAATAGAAGGATGTTATTTGAGGTGACTGTTTCAGACTAGTACACTACAGTTATAAAGTTATAGCTAGCTCGGGACCCGTCTGTCCTCCTGCTTCGCGGTAATTTAGCGCCAAAGTTAATTGATCCGCGTAGAAATTGAGAGCTGGCCACGCGTGAATAGATTGCATGCGAGGGTTGGGTTACGGGCGGTTCTGCGGTATTATACTGAATGATTAAACGACCACAGGTCCCGGTGGCAGGGCACCCTTAAACGTTTTCTTTGTGATATTCTTTCACTTAGTAGTTGTAACGCACAATACATTCACACTACTGAACATACCTACACAAGACTTACGTTCGTGTTTAGCCTAGTGGACAGTGAATTTTCAAGTAAATACTGCTGCGTAGTGCTTATAACTAGGACAAATAGTGCATTATGCCACAGTGAATTTTCAAGTAAATACTGCTGGGTAGTGCTTATAACTAGGACAAATAGTGCATTATGCCACCACCACTAACTCAAATGGAAATGAACTCCGTTAAGTTTTTGACTGTTAATTTTTCCTGCAAATGAATTCTAAGCGGTAGACAATCCAATTTTTAGGATGATAGAGTAGTACCACTAAACCAGAGTATTCTGTTTAGTGAAGTTTGGGACTCATCTGGCGTAGCCAGACCCTTTACAGTCTCTAAGCTGTGTAAGGGTCTGTGCACGTGGCCATACCAAATTTTTTCTGCCTCACATATATTGCAGCGGTCAATTACCATTAGCAGCAAATGACCAGGAATAGCTCTCCTCACCACAAATAGAAATTCCTGTACGTCCGTTCAACGCTAGGTTTAGCGATCAAGGTTATATGTACCATGTAACAGTGATGTGTTTGTGCTTGAGTGTGATGCCAGTTCTACAGGAGTTGGAGCGGTGTTGTCTGTGTTAATTGGGGGTAGAAATTCAGGTATAAAAGAGGTGGGGTACTCAGTACTTCCACATTCCTCCGGAGCAAAATTTGGTATGGCACTGTTTCCAGACCCTCCAAGCGCTTTGTGCGCTACGTGGGTCCCATTCCCGTCAGACTAGTTTGGGATGGGGTCGAACAACACTTGCTATTACAATAATACACAACGATCAAAGTACTGAATGACATAAGTACGTCCACACTAAACAGTAGAACTTCAGAGTTAGGTACCCCTTGGGAAATGGGGTGCACGTACTGTAAAATGTACGTAACTCTGATTATAACATAATTTAACTATTGGTGTGCTTTAGCACAAAAATGGCGAGCGAGCCTAAAACAACACTATTATTTATCGTTTGATTTTAACTTCTATCACTCAAGCTACCAAAAAAAAGTCGAATTTTTTTTTAATTATGTATGCACGATAAAGGGATTCAATACCATAGTAACCACTTCCCCCTATTGTTTAAATTGAAAAAAAAAAAAAAGAAACCAAAAAACCTCATTTTTCTTGCTAAGTAATAGTAGTAACGCACAATATTTTCACACAACTGAACACACCTACACAAGGTTACCTTCTTAGTTAGTCTAGTGGACAATGATTTTCAAGTTTATTAGTGTTGCATAGGGCTTAACTATGACAAATAGCGTATCAATTTACCACCGCCACTAACTCAAATAGAAATGGAACTCGGTAAGTTTTTGAGTGCTATCTGCACCCCAAAAGAATTCGAAGCAGTAATTTTTTGGATGATGGGGATAATGATTGCTAAACCAGAGGATTCTGTTTAGTGCAGTTTGGGACGGGGTCATACACTGTGCTAACACAAAAATATGCGAGGGTCAAAGTACAAAATGACATAGTACGTCAACACATAGTTTGAGCACAAATGGGAGCGAGCCTAAAAGATTATCGTTATATGATTGATTTTAACTTCTAACACTAAAAGCTACTTTTTAAAATTACGTTTATAAGTAAATGGATTTGGAGGGGCAATGCATCCCTGCGGCTCCACCGTCTCCCCACCATACCTCCCTCCCTGGACGGTGTAGTCTGACCTTTTTGTATATTTCTTGTCTTTTTTTTACCAGTTGTATTGTTAATCTTTTACTTAAAAAAAAAAAAAATTAAATGTAGTATTTCCGTAATTTAAAGATCCCGGTTTGCTTCGGAGAGCGCCTTCCTCGGCTTTTTCCCAGGGATTTTCTTGGTTCACTTCACATCTGCTCTCCTCCTCTGATGACCCAGATCAGTGCTGGTGCCTCTTCCTGGACTTCTCCAACGCCTTCAACTGCATTAGCAGAGAGTCCATGTTCGCTGAAATCAGGCAACGCATCCCACACCTAGCGGCCTGGATGGAATCCTGCTACTCCTGTCAGCCACTGCTCCATCCGGGGGGGGGTGGGGGGGGAAGATACCATCCCATAGCTGCAGTGGTGTGCAGCAGAGGAACCCTCTCGGCGCATTGGGTTTTGCTCTAACCCTCCAGCCACTGCTCGAGCGCCTGCAGGCTAACGTCTCAGGTCTCCGCCTCAACGTGTGGTACCTGGACGACGGCACCCTGATGGGCTCCCTGAGGACCTTGCTGCTGCCCTGCACATCGTGGAGCGCGAAGGCCCCCCACCTGGGCCTCCATCTCAACCGCTCCAAGTCTCTCCTCTACATCCCAGAGGACGCTGTCCAGGCTCAGTCTGTCCTCCCAACAGACATTCCCACCACCCGCAGAGGTTTCTCTCTCCTGGGATGTCCCATTGGTCCACCAGACTACTGCGAGGAGGTTTTTGGCGCCCGGCTATCGAAGCTGAATGAATCCCTTGGAGTGTTACACGGTGTTTGCGACTCTCAGGTGGAGTGCACCCTTTTGCGCTCTTGCCAAGGTCTCAGTGCCTGCCCTCCCATGACAGAGCCATCCGCTGCAACCTGGAGACCATTGTTGGTGGCCCAGTTTCCCACTGGTCCTGGTTGAAGGCGTGTCTCCCGTGTAGTCGTGGGGGCCTCAACCTTCGCAGTGCGCTACGCCACTCACCAGCCATTTTTCTCGCCTCCACCTCTGTGACAAAGTCTCTGGTGCTACAGATCCTCGCCAGACCCCTCTCCACACATCATCCAGACTGTTTCGCACCTTGCCATAGAAGTCGCCTACCCAGATTGGAAGTGCCTAGATGACATCGACGTCCCTCTCCGGCAGAAATGTCTTAGTCATGTCGTTGACAAGGCCTGCTTCCAGTAGCTCCTTGACTCGGCTCCTACCTGCCGCTCGCGGGCCCTTGCCTTGTCCTCCAGCCTCCTTCATGCCAGAGACTGGCTAAACATCATCCCCTCCACCACCCTCGGCCTCCATCTCCACGACCGCGAGTTCCGGTGCTGCCTGCGCTACAGGCTAGGGGTTCCCCTCCACAGCTCGTCATACCCCTGCCCGGAATGCCACCATACTGCTGATGCGTACGGTGATCACCAGGTCGGCTGCGGGGGGAATAGAGATCGCAGTGCCCATCACAATGCTGTCCGTGACACCATCCACGCTGCTGCCCAGTCCGCTGCTCTGGTTCCATCCAAGGAGACCCCTGGCTTACTGCCTGGCTCGCAGGCTCGCCCGGGCAACATCTCATCCCATGCTGGAGCCTTGGACGTCCTACCGCCTTTGATGTGCTCGTCATCAGCCCGCTACAGGAGCTCACCATTGCTCAGGTTACTCAAACACCTGGCCATGCCCTACAAGTTGGTGTGCAGAGAAAGCTTGCTGCCAACCTCTCACCATGCCGCTCTTCCGGGACGGACTTTGTCCCTCTGGTGGCTGAGACACTAGGTGGGCTGGCAGAGGACACCATCCGTACCATCACCAACATCAGCAGGGCCATTGAGAATCGTTGCGGCACCTCTGACTCCACCCCAACTACCAGTCACCTGTTTGGCCGCTTGGCAATGGCTTTATGGCGGGGCAATGCATCCCTGTGGCTCCACCGTCTCCCCACCATATTCCCCTCCCTGGATGGTGTAGTCTGACCTTTTTGTATATTTCTTTTCATTGTAGTACCCGTTTACACATGGTATTAAAAAAATATATATATATAATAAAATTTAATGTCATAGTAACCACTCGCCACAACTGCTAGAATTGGAAGAAAAAAAAACAGCAACAAACAATACCCTTTAATTTTTGTTTTCTTCGTTAGCTAAGTAGAAGTTGTAACGCTCAATACCTTCACACCACTGGACATACCTACACAAGACTTAGTCTTGCGCGGCCGACTCCTTATCCGTTTATGATCCGCTGGCGCGGGGGAGTGAAAGAGGGTCTGGTAGAAGCTTGTACATCGGTTCGGGCTAAAGGAATGCAATTATAACGTAACTGGGCGTTGCGGTCGTCAAATATCACACTCGCACGAAAGTATTACAGGGGTTCCTAGTTTCCCAAGTTTCCCAAATGGCTTGAGGTACTGCTTTTGCTGTGGAAAATCTGTTACTATGCTCTTGTTTTCCACATTCTTCAACTTATCATATATTGGAGGAAATAGTGAGGTGCACAGTGACTTGCTATAGCCAGTATCTTTATACTGTAAAAATGCAATAATTGCTTCTTTCTGTTTGCTACGAAGTATGTATCCATGTTCCAACGCAACCGCACGCATTAAAGTTTTATGATCCATCTCCACCCAAAAAATATTCGAAGTGATGATAACGCAGTTTTTTATACGCGTACTTAATTCTACGTCACGGAAAGCTACTCCTCTACAAGAGCAATACCTACACGGAAAGTTTGGTTCCCCACGAATCCAGGGGAATGACACGAAACAATGTACAAGCTTCTACCAGACCCTCTTTCCCTCCCCCATGCGAGCGGATAATAAAAGGGAAAGGGGTCGGTCGAGCGAGATCGACTATACATTTTCAAGTAAATGCCGTTGCATAGGGTTTATAACCATGACAAAGAGCACATTGAATTACCACTGCCACTAACTCGATTAGAAATAGAACTCCTGTAGGTTTTCAAGTTTTAACTGCACCGCAAAATAATTCAAGGTAATTCAATTTCTAGGGTGATAGGGGTAATGATATATAAACCAGAGGATTCAGTTCAGTGAAGTTTGGGACGGGGTCGACCACCGAACTAACACAAAGACGCCAGGCTCAAAGTAGTCTCAAACTTCACTGAACGGAATCTTCTGGTTTACGATCATTATCCGCATCACCCTAGAAATTGAATTGTTTAACTTTTTTTTGCTGGTGCAGTTAAAACTTTAATACTTACTGGAGTACCATTTCTATATGACTTAGTGGTGATGGTAACTCAATGTGCTCTTATGTCGTCGTTATAAGCCATACTAAAATTTATTGTCCACTAGACTAAGCATGGAGGTAAGTCTTGCTTAGGTATGTCAAGTTATGTGAAAATTTTGTGCATTACAGCTACTATTTAGCTTAAGAATATCACAAAGGTTTAAATAACAGTGTATTTTTGTTGTTGTTTTTTGTTGTTTTTAAATTCAAACAGTTGTGGCAAGTGGTTGATGTGTGGCCTTCATGAGTGTACAGCAAAATATCAGTTATCTGAGAACATGTTGGGACTGACGGTGTTGGATAACTATCATGTTTGAACAACTGAACACTATAGAAAATGTATTATAATAACATTATTAATGAAGGGGCATGGTCAATAGATTAACTTAGGGCTTTAGTTTCAGTTGTGTTTGATGCTTGGTCTCATATGTTTGCTAGTATATGAGCTTCTAAAACTTGAAGGAAATAAATATTTTCACCTTTAGTGCAAATTAATAGATTTTCTTTATTTTTTCCAAATATTCGATCCTTCTTACAACAAATGCATGTGATTTAAAACTCTGAAATTGTTATATCTACCGATTAGTAGGTCCCGTTATATACTAAACTTTAATTTATAATGTTTAATTTAATGATTTCTATGCATAAAATACAATAAAAGAGTTAAATTAAGTAATTAAGTACAATGTGGATACGGCAAACCGAGTTGATGGAGTCAGGTGCAGGCAGCGGTGAATTATCTCCTCCGTAGGCATCGTCAACCCCTCAACTTGCCCAGTTCATTCAATAGTGTGCCCAATAGACTCTAATGTACATACCAATATTACAAAAGAGTCCATCAGGCACACAAGCCATTTCTCCCAGGATCGAGTTCGAGGGATATCAGAGCCCACGAAAGAGATAATTAGGTGGTATCTGCTGCTCTGATAGCCGTATCCACGGCACGGGGCTAGTGATGATGTTTCTAAAAGTGTAATAGTTATAATAATAATAATAATAATAAAATAATTTCCAATGTACACACAAAATTTTTAAGCCTCAATCACTGTTACTGTGATATTAATTATGTTCAGCACCCGTTCACAATTTTTTCATAAGTAAAAATGAAATAACCCATCTACTGTATAAAAAAACTCGGTCAGAAAGGGTCTTCCTTTCTGTACTAAGTTGTAATTATTTGTATGAAAAAAACCAAACAAGTTTATTAATGATAATGCTTCAGCGAAAACAGTGAGCGAGCCATTGCATAAGCAAAGTAATATACAAGGGAAAATATTATTTAGGCCTCTTATCAATGTTAATTTTTTCCATCACAAGATCTGCTATGTCAAAACAATAAAATGGCTAACGTTACTTCATGTTCTAGCTCATTCACCTAGTCTAGGAATACATTATTCAGTCAATTTATTATTAAATTTTCAAGTGCGTATCTAATGACCATTAATTATAACTAACAAATTGCTTCTTATTTAGCATTAATTTGTGACTTGATTAATGACCATTATTGAACAAGGGAATTTCAAGTAAGAACAATGCATTGCTACCAGTGATAAACAGAGCTTTAATTTAAACCATTGCCAATTATTCGAATAGTAGATGAACTCTGGAGAGTTTGTAAGACCCTGCCATGTCCAGCAACATTCAGAGATTACATGAATCAAAGGAACAATGTAATCAAATGTTCTAAAAATTGTTTATTAAATCAATTTGATTCCATTATAGTGGAGCATGAGGTGGGGTCAACAACTAAGCTAACACTAAAATCACGAGAATAGTGTAAAATGACAAGTTGAGTGGTTTAAATTATACTGACGACGACAGTGCAGGAGGAAGCTTTATTTTAGTTATCGGGCCAGTAAGAGGTGTAGTCATGTATGTGGCCTAATGAAATGTGCAACTTCTAAGCCTAAGTAGACTGATTGGATAGTTTTGAACTTAACATGGTACAAAAATATATATATACCACATACCCGATTTTCAATTGCTAACCCCTTATGGTGTCTCACTCGTTTCACTCTCTGACCAACAATCATGTACCCCCTATTTTTATTGTGTTAACCGTGATAGTGCTCATCTCTTTGCTCGTTTGCCAATTACAAAAGTCTCACTGTACTTGATATACGTTACTAGCTTATTACCTTGGGTGCTGCAGAGATGTCTTTGCAGCGCTTGTACATTTTGCCGGTCTATCAAAACAAAAACAATAGTCACAAATGCAAAAAATGTGTTTTTATATGAATTGTGATGACTACCTAAGCTAGTCGCATATTAATAGATTCTTCGTAACATCTTTTAGTGGGGAGTTTGGTTGGTAGCTTTATATTGTATTTCTTGTACACCGTAAAGTAAAAATTGAAAGAGCAAGCATAATTGTTTACTTATTTTATAGACATCAGTCATTTAATTTTTAATTATTGTTAATAAAACTCCCAGTATTTAGACATTCACTTACATTTGGTGTGAAGGTGTACTTGTGATGAGTGTGGTCACTCAGATTAACTGAGGACATTGGTATCTTTATCACACCTTCACACTTGTTACGGAAACACTTTTTCCTCCAAATGCTCACCAGTAGCACACTTGAAGCTGTTTTCTCTTCTGGGATTGTGTACTATAAATATTCAACAACTATAAATATTTCCACCTCCCAGAATCTATTTAAACATCATTCGAATACCAATAGCGTATTAACAAACCATAGAACATTTAATTTATCTAAATATCTCTGTTGATTATAACAATATCAATCATACTTTTAAATTTTGTCTAGCTTCATGGAATTTCCTTTAAGAGTTGGTCAGAGATTACTAAATAGATATCAAGCATCTACATGTTAGAATAAGTTAAAGAGGGAAGAAATTATTATGCTTAAGTCATTAAAATTCAGAACATTAGAAATCTTTACAAATGATTGAAACTTTTAGTAGAGCCTAACATTTCACTATTAAGTAATTAAGAAAATTGAGCATAGCTGAATTACTAAGTTTGGGATATATATGTCTTCCTTTCAATTTCCCATAGGTGTATATATAACTTTTTATTAATGCGAGAAAAAGATTACTTTGTATAAGGTAAATGAAAGACTATATTTTTGATGAACACACTGAATATTATTTAGACATAAAATAAAGCATGTACCTCTTCTGCTTACTAGGTTTATTCAAAGTACATTAGCCTTATAGCACCAAAGTATTATCTCTTGTATTAACTATGGTGGATTAAGAAGTCTTTCTTACATTTGTTTCAGCATCCATTTTGTTGTCTTTACGAGATAACACTTTCTTTGGTTTCCTTTTTGGATGCTTATGAGGCACTAGATATGTTTTGGTGTACAGTTTACTAGTATTGATGTTTTGAACTCTGTCTATGTGTACATGAACTACGCCATTTTCCTTCCACACTGCAACTGTAGCATATGGTTTGCTAAAGAAATAAAATAATATTTTTTTTATTAGTCTTAATACTCTAGAAACACAAGAATTTTAATCCAAATTATTCTACTTTCAAAGCATTCAATTATAGTAATTCAATGGAGAACAAGTAGTACAATCTGGAACTGAATCTTTAAATTTGCTGTAATGTTTCCAAGTTTGAATTCCACAATTAGTATTAATGTATTAACATTATAACTTAGCCTGCTACCTTGAAAATGTGTAAGAAAGAGACATCTGATTTAATATTTATCAATCAGGTAACAATAAACAAACTTAAACTAATAAAAAACAAGGTCAATTATTCATAATCTCAAAAAGCTATCGCGGGTAGTTGCTACGGAATCGAAAAAAGGTGATCATAACGGTTATGATTGCATTTTGCTACAAGTAACCAGTCCCTCAAATAGAACAAAAAACGTCTTAGTTGCTAGCTTTGCTGTCTATTATTGCCTAAACCATGTTGTGGCAAGTGTTTCAAAATTGTATTCCTCTAATAAATAACCAAACATGCAGTTCCTGGACACACATTTTGGTTACTTCATATAACAACTAATAAATTGGAACTCTCCAGTAAGGCAATCTCTAAAGAAAATTGACTCTCAATAAACATGCAGAATTTAAGAAATGATATAACTGAATAGAACAACAATCTGAATCTGCCAAACTCTCTAAAGATAAAAAAGACTTGCCCCAAAGCATAATCTTTCTAGGTAGTGGCTGCTCTGTTAGTCCAGCTTGTCTGGCTATGGCTGGACCACATCTTCCAAAAGTGGGCGTGTGCTTCTCTTGTTAATAATAAAGTTCTATACTGAAATGTTAATGCGTTAGCTATATGTAATCATAATTCGCTCGTGCTTATGCATGTTTTGTAGACTGTCTGCAGAATGTATTCTGGCACGACTTTCTCAAGTTTTCCGACTGTCCGAACTATACTAGTGTCAGGCCAAAGTCTACATCAACAAAAGAGGTACAGTTTTTTGCGAGAATCCTTAGCATACAGATTAGTTTACTGCAGCTTTCAATTGAGCATGTTTGCTAGTTGTTAATAGCCTCAGCACCACAAGCTTTATTTCTAATGCCTTAAAGCAAAGACAGTAGAGAATATTACAGTAGTTACTTACTTGGGAAGTTTTGTAAGTCTGCACAGCTTAGAACTATTAATTATTGTTGCTGGTAGTAACTGCACATCCACATATACTGTGTTCAGCGGTCAACTAAAAAAATGCCACTATCGCTCTTTAAACAAAAATTTTAGGCATAAGCTAGCAATTGATGCCCTAGTAACAGCACTTGATGCTGTTTACAATGATTTTGTATGTCACACCTTCAGCTATACCCACTTCTGGCCTGACCACTTTACAAATGTCGGAGTAGCCTCTGATAGGGATAGTCCAGCGGTCAATCCAAAAAGCTTGCAATAGGGTCCACACAATGTTTTTTTGTAGTTTTGGCACCTATAGACCCTCTAGATCAACAAACTGAATGATGCCACCTCAGCATCTTCGGGCATTTTGTGTAAATTGCCAATTTCTGCCATTTCAGCCAATTTCAGCCGTTTTAGAGTAGTTATCTTAGAAAATGTGGTCTGTGTTTAATTTGTTTCAATGATTTGATGGTCAAGGTAAGTTTGATAGTCATAAAGAAGTGTTGCCTGAAAAAACAGCAACGGTGTCACATAATTATAATGCATAAAAATTATGATACATAAATTACCAGTCCAATTACTGCATAACAGTCGACTCAAATGTTCTCTAGAGTATCATCATCATTATCACCACCATCAGCATCATCAGATTCAGCTGTGTTGTTTTGATTCCCACAAACTGCTTCTCGATGGCAGGTACAGAACAGTGTGCAGGGCAGTTTGGAAGCCGAACAACTGCATCTTGCTGTAGAGCATGGATTGCTTGATGAACAGCCACACCGGATGAGTTCAAGGACCTCTGGTGGGGCCATTTTCACCTCAGAGGGCACCATTATAGGGACGAGTGACTTTGACGCTTCATCACGTGCCCAGCCATACTCTGTGGGTTCAAGTTGAGGTGGATCTGGCTCATTAGCTGATTTCCAGATGGCTGTCTGGATGTGCGCCCTTCGAACATTTTGTTCAAATGCTTCAGTGGTTGGTGGAAGTGACTTGAGTTCAGGTGCTTTCGAGAGCTTTGGTTTAGCCATTTTACATGACCACACATCAATTTGTGCCAGTGACATGTCCCTTTTCTTAGAGCCATAGCATGCAGCAATAAATTGAGTACGCTCTGCTGCTATGTCCTTCTGACTTGAGCCTCCACCAAGCAGTTGCAGAGGTTGGCCAGCCAGGAGTGTTTTGATTGCAGTGCTTTTCCCTATTCCAGGCAGTTGTGCCACTGTGTCACAGCCAGTGATGGCATGTACTGCTAGCAATTGGGGGACTATCGCAGCATGCTTCTTGGCAGTTTCTCCAATGTCCACAACTGTTCTTCCACTGCTGGTGCCCTCCATGATAACGGTGCATGTCATCTGTTGGACTGCATAATGATGAACTAGAAGAAGGAAAACATCTGTGTCATCACACACCACAGTGATGCACCCTGGATTGTTAGCTACAAGTTCACACAATTGGTGGATTATGATTACATCAGCCTACTCTTGTGATGTTTTCAAATCTGTTCGATTGATAACTATACCCCCTGTGTACCTCCACAGGAACTTCATTTTTACCAGTGATTACCAGTCTGTGTTCATCACCTGAATGGTGCTGTTGGTAGATGTGATTAAGCTGCTCACAGATGATATCTATCAGCTGTACTTTATTTCTGGTCACTGTAAGCATGATCTTCTGAGGAGGAAGTGGGGTTTGTAGGCTCAGTTGGTGGCATCTGCTAGCAAACTGACCAGCTCGTTCTTGTCTGGCTCCACTTTTGATGCTGTAGTCATGGTATCTGTCAAACACTAGGCGAACATGACTATGGCCTGTTCTAGTTGAAATGTAGCTCACAAAATTGTCCACATAGTCTTGCACAGTTCCCTTGTTCGGCCAGTGAATAATCCATAATATGGCACATCCATCAACGATGGTAGTATCTGGATTTATTGATAATCTGGAGGACTTTTCAACTTGCAGCTTTCTCTTCAATGTCGATTTGGACTTTGATATTCTCATTTGACCTTTGTCATTGAACATCGATGTTGGCACTGGTGCCAATTCATACTGAAGAACCCGGTTCAGATCGATATCTTTTGACTGCTGAAGTATAAGAACTCAACTGTAAATGATATTTGTATCTATCACAGGAGTTGTTCCAACTTTCAGTGCTTTTCGTGTCACAGACATATAGTCACCACCTTCTTTGACAGGGTGTCATTGAAACCACTTGGCCAACTCTGTTCGTACGCATTCATCTGTGCTCTTCCAATTTCAACAGACTTTCCTGCATTGACAATATCTGGCACTACTCTGCCTGTGATGATGTTAACCAATCCATTAGGATGGTCAGCTGGATCAAGTGGATCAATGCAAGTTTTCAGTTTGTCTTGGATGTTTTGCCGGTCTTGTGAATAAGAGCGAATGCGTGACGGCTTCTCCTCCTTGTGTGTCATCACTTCAGATTGTTTGTAGCCATCTGTCAAATCAGCCACATCCTGCACAAGCTGACTACATGTGTGCATGCTGAGAGCCCATCGTTGGACTGCTGATGGCTGTAGAGTTATTCCAACAATGCCATTAGGCCCATGACCATAGCGCATGAACGTTGTCTCAATGTACATGTCGCTCCAATGGCATTCCACACACCCGGTTTGTGGCGCATCACATGCTCACCCTTCATGAAGTGAGCAAGTATATCTTTGGGGAGTTTCTCCATAGACCGCAAATAATAAAGCCCATACCTGGCATAGTTTACATGACTTGTTGCAAAGAAGTAAGGGAGCATCTCTTTGACAGCCCACAGGTGCAATGGCCAATCACCCTCCCGCTCAGCTCTGACAAATGACATCATGATGAAAACTGGTTTCACCAGATTCTCACACCATAGTTCTGTGGTTTTACTTTGTGCAGATGCATTTTCAAGTGCTTTCATCAAATCGCTGTAACAGTCTGCCTTCAATAAGAATTGACGTAGCAATTCTTCCACCACCAACCTGAGGGCTCTAACATTCTGTGGGAAACGTTTTCCTGTAAGCATCTGGGACACACTGCCAAAGCTGGACTTAAGGACATCTTCCAGACCACTGTCAGCCATCAGAACCCCTACACAGCCCACAAAGCTCATCAACATATGCATGCCACCAAGCCGTGGCACAAATAAGGAAAACTTTTCCGGATAGACCCACATCACATTCACGGCAACTTTGTAGAGCTGCTGGTCATCCGTAAAGACAGTAAACTCCTGTCCACATTGCTTTGTAAGTTTCTGTCCCTCCACCATTGCTGTCATCATTGTATCTGGATCTGCTGGAGTCATGTCGATCAATGGTGTGTAAATGGCCCTTGTAGCAGGTTGAGCAGACTGTCCCTGCTCTCTTGCTAATTTTGTGTTAAACCCACCAAACACTGGTGTGTCAGTATCAGTAACAACAGCCTTGAAGAATTTGAAGTCAAGAAATTGAGCACGTGCCAGCTGTATGACTTGTTGTGCTAGGACTTTCAGGGGTAGTACTGCACGGGTGGCTTCTTTAGCCGGCATTTGTGGTTTCTTGGGGCCACTGTATCTCGCTATAGGAGCATCCTCCGTAATTGGTTGCTTCATCTCACTGATGGTGAGACGTCTGATGCCAGCAACACCACCAGCAGTTTCAGGCTTGTTTGTCTCTGGCATTGCCAAAAGCATTGCAAGAGAGTGGGTGGAGCGCAGACCATTCTGTGATGATATTGTTGCATCAAAATTATCTGTTATCACTTGCACCAACCCACTTGATGTGTTCCCAATTCCTCTAATGTCCGAGTCTTTCACTGCTGCTACTGCTGCTGAAGATTTGAAACATAGAAACTCATTGTAGGAACAATTAACTCGGAATTCATAAAGCTCTTCAATCAAGCTTTTCCTGTTGAGAACTGCGGCCAGTGCAATTTGAAGTGTTGTTGGCTGGTTGGTTATGATATTTGTGATAACATTGCCAATGAGTGCTGCTGGCTTCGTGTGATTAAGCTTGTCCGAGATCTTGGAAAGCAATGATGACATGGTAGGACTCACAACATCAAAGGCTTCATCCATGCTTACTCTCCTATGATAGATGTTCCTCTCCTGTGCTAATTTCCTTGATTCCTTAATGATGTGTGTGGCAACTTTGTCCAACTCCATCTCAACATCATCATCTTTTTGAGCAACTAGTCGTAATATACTAGAAGTTCTACTGCGGAACACTAGAAGAGATGCAACCCCAGAACCAGATAACACTAGTAGATCAGGACCAAAATGCTCAGTTAATTTTTCCAGTAGTGTTCTTCTTGAAAGGAGCTCTCCACCGTGAGACAAGTATAGATCATATGCAGCCACTGTATTCCATATTTGTGATGATTCATTTGATATTTGTAATATGGTAGATTGCAATGCTTTATCTTCTGTCTCCTTTGGCTTTGTACTGCTTGCTGCTGCTCTAACTGAACGAGGTGCCATAAACGATGACTTGCAGTCTTCATGATACCGTGCATCGGCTGCATGCAGATCACTAACAGCTCCCTGGATTCTGATTTTAACACGGCTTGCCCACTCATCATTTCTCAAGTCACATACATTCAAAATCACTTGTTTAAAAGTCTCTTTCCCACCACGATCTGCAGTCCTACACAGCACAACTCGACGCCAACGACTAGGGTGTTTCTGGTCATAATCCATGATGCATAGATCACCACAAAACACACACTGCTCTCTGAAGTTGAACTTGGGGGAGCTTGAACGACAGCATCTCTTGTCAGGAACTGTTGGTTCCATGTTCCCCTCTTCACGTAGCCTTTTCAATTGTCTTCTAATATGGCACTTTGATGTATATGTAGACACACAATCTCTGTGGCACTTAATAGTCAACTTGTCATTTGCTTCAAGTTCCTGTTCTAAACTGATATGAATGCCATCCTCACGGAGCTTACTTGCTTCGATAATACTCTTGATACGTCTAGAGCCCGCATCGGTGACTGGTTTTGTAGCAGTGTGAAGTGTTCCTCTTGAAAGCTATTCTTCTTTGCTTCTTTGCCAAGTTCTGGTCCTACTTGAAAGCTATTCTTCTTGGCTCAAGGTCAGCACATGCCTTCCTGGTAAAGGATAGTTATGTGTGTAGCATTGACACTGTGCACTATTAGTTGTTAACTAATTACCACATTAGTTAGGACATTCATGAGAATTTCAATTATTGTCTCAGTTGGCTGTGTTTTTTTTTAAATGCCCAAAGATGCCAGTGTGGCATCATGCAGTTTCTCAATGTAGAGGCATTCAAGATGTAGAAACTGGAAAAAAACATTGTGTGGACCCTACTGCAAGGTATGCATCCAAATTCCAGTTTGACCACCTGACTAGGAGGTTTCACTATGCCTTAATATTCACAACATGTTACAAGCAATGTAAAGTCTCTTTAATCGAAAGCAAAGTCATCTTTATGAATGCTCACTATGGCATGAAAACTAAACTCAATGAAAAATCATAATGATTCTGTGTAAGCAATAGCTATTTGGTTTTATAGCATTACTAACATTGAACATAGACACATACTTAATTGAGTTCAATTACCTATCATGGATGTCATTTGACTGCAATCCAGTGCTGCTCTGCAGAGAGTGTTCTTCATTCTCGAGATCACTAGAGAAAACTCTTCTATATTTGAAGACAGACAATCATTATATCAGATGCTAATTTAATAGTACTTCAGTAATAGTGATATAACTAAACTTGCTACTATTATAATATTAATAATTATTATTATTTTTATTATTATTATTAAAATTATTATTATTATTACCATTATTATTATTATTATTGTTATTATTATCATCATCTTCATAACATAATAGGACAAACTATCATTATATCAGACACATGGCATGCTACTCAATTTTCACTACTTCAGGAATAGTGCTTAAACTGAACTAGCTACTATGTATTAATTAAAAGTCATATAACCTCTAAATATGTATGTACAAAATCCATTACTTACCCTAGGCAAGGTTGTATTTTGAGATCTTCATTAACTCCCACATGACTTTCACAAGTGTTGTTTTCTCCATGATGAACATTATCCTTCAATAAAAGCTGACAATTTCCAGAATCATCTACAAAAATACAGTCAAAATAGTTTGGAGATAAATAATAATATTATATTGATGACTGTTTGAAATAAGTGTTTAGAATTTATTGAAGAAAAATATTACTATATAAAATCACATTAATTACGTGATTACAGTGTATACATTGTCCTATAAACTGTTGACTAAATAGTAGATGAAACAAGTTCACGATACAGAATTTCTTATCAACATACTGCAAGACTCAAATCACAACCATAGAAGTAGCATGGGCTTGTATTAATTTAGGATGTGTGTAATGGTGGGATGGAAAATGAAAGAAGAACTGAGAAAGTGCCATACAAAGTGCAAGGCAAAGAAAGAGGTGAAGGAGACGTAATTAACAGTAAGGAATATAATATAAACGGAAGAAAAATCAAGTGCAAAAAATAACAGGAATGGAACTAGATGAGTCATTGCTAGTACGTCAAACTATTATATACAGCTAAGGATATTACAGATCCAAATAATACCGAGGACAACACATCAAGCTCAAGTCACTAATTAAGAACATTTATTGCAAGATATCTAGCAAGATACAATTATTGGAAACCAGCCTTCATTGATGACAATTTGAAATGAGGCAAAGGAGGATATTTGTGAACTGTTGATTGAACCCTTGTTTGTCATTTGTTTGTTTTTTCCCATTTAGTCATGCAAGACCTTTACTGCAAGAAGATGTTACCTATAATAAAAGTCGCTGTAAAGAATTTCACATGTCCATTACACTTGAAATGAAATGTAAAAAATACCACACAATTCTCACCTATACAAAGAAAAAATTATGAAAACTCTGACACACCCTAGGACTAAGACAACAAACAGATTTTGTGACAGTATATTTAATTTTTTTTATTCTATGGCTACTACAATGTGGAAAAGCATCATCATTTAAGGGTGGGTAAAGCGTTATCACATTCCATAGAAAGTGGTTAATTCTAAAAAGCGGGTATAATAGACTAGGGAAAGCGGCATAAGTTTCAAAGGCAAAAGTATGAAGGAGAAGGTAAAAGGTGACTATTAATTGTAACTAAACAGCATGTGGAAATGTGAGTGATTAATTGTAACAAAATGCGGGTGGAATTGATGAGCATAGGTGGGTACAAGTTTCAAATAGGAAGGTGAAAGTACAAAAATGAAGGCGTAAGTTTCGCAAAGCTTAAGTCCACAATCATGGTAGTAGGACAGAGAGAATCAGACGCAGGAGATGTAGACAAAGAAAAAGGGACCCAATGACTCATGAAGAGAGAGCTGAAGAAAGGAAAGTGGGGCATAAGAATAGCCAAAATAGCTCAGGAAAATAGAGCAGGAAAACAAAACTTATGTAACCTTAACCAATCGTAGAGAATGATCACTGAACAAGATAACGTGGGATACACTGCTTTCTTATTTTGCAATATGTCAAGAGCCACTGTGTGACAGGATAAATAAAAGAAATCTATAAAACATGTAAGTGTTACTGAAATTTATGCTATTACATTAGTAAATTGGTAAAGTAAATGATGATAATAATACCTCCAGCAATGTTGTCTGTCTGGGAGATGTTGTTCTCCTGAGTGACCACATCATTCTCATAATTGCTGGGAGTGTCATATCTGTACCGTATACAGCATTTCCACTAACATGAGAACTTTTTAATTGAATATAATTGACAGATTGAATAGAATAGGCTTCAAATTAAGCAATTGATAACTATTATAATCCACATCAAGGAATATGTTTGTTGTATTATTTCATACAGTTTGATCTATCTCCAATGGTGTAGAAATAGAGAGGTTGTGAGGGGCCTGAGATGAAACCCCTTAACTTCAAAGTAGTGAGAGTCTAGTTAATTCTATTATTTGTCACCAACAATAATAGAGTTTTCAGCAGTAACAGCATGCAATTAGTTCAATATTATGCAGCTCAATAAAGAAATTGTGTTCTTGCTATTGGATAGTTATAACACTATTTAAAACTACAATAGATGCTATAGTGAGGTGGCAAAAGCAGCTATCTGTGTTATTATTACATACTCGCAAATCTTGGGAAAGATGTCTGTTTTAAATTGTTTATAAGTTCTACCACTTCCCATAAACAAAAAAAAATTCCTAAAGAACAAAGCTCGTGCCTGGTTTTCAAAAAAAAAAAGCCTTAAATGAGACAACTAACATTTTTTTCATTCTTCTATATTAGAAGACAGACATGACACATGCTTGTTTTTTACAACTTCAGGCATGGTACTTAAGCTAAACTAGCTACTACAACTATTATTCTTTATCAGTATCATTATCATCATTTTTATAACATAATTTTTATTTATACTATTTCTTATAATAATAATAATAATAGTAATAATAATGATTATTATAGTAGCTATCTTCAAATAAAACAAACTTAATGTTGAAATTTATATGTATTAATTAAAGGTCATACAACCTCTAAACGTGCATGTACAAAATACATTCCTTACTCCAGGCAAGGTTGTATTGTGAAATCTGCATTATCTCCTTCACGACTTTCACAAGAGTAGATATCTCCATGATGAACATTACCCTTCAATAACAGTTGAGAATTTCCAGAATCATCTACAAAAATACAGTCAAAATAGTATGGAGATTAATAATAATATAATTGTCTGTTGTTTGAAATGTGTTTTTAGAATTTAAGTAAAGAAAATATTACTATATAAAATCTCAATAATGATAGGATTGCAGTGTATACATTGTCCTATGAACTATTGAGTAAAATGGTAGATGAAATCAGTTCATGATACAGAAATTTCTTACTGACATACTGCAAGACTCAAAACAACAATAGAAGTAGCATGGACTTGTATTAATTTAGGACGTGAGAAATGGTTGGCAAGTGAAATGGAAAAAAGACTGTGCAAGTGTCATACGAGATGTAAGTCAAAGAAAAAGGTTTAGGAGATATAATAAACAGTAAGGAATATAAATGAAAGATAAATCAAACACAAATAATAACAGGAATGGAACTAGATGAGTCATTGCTAATGCCACAAAACTATTATTCACAGCTATGGGTATTATAGCTCCAGAACAAGCTGAGGACAACACATCAAGCTCAAGTCACAAATCCAGAACTTATATCTCAAGATATCCAGCAAGATACAATTATTGGAAATCAGCCTGAATTGATGACAATTGTGGATGGATACAAAGGAGGAGGAGTGTATGTGTATATTTGTGAACTGTTGATTTAACATCTAGCCATGCAAGACCATAATGCAAGAAGATGATAGTTACAACAAAGTCACTGTATAAAAGAATTTCTCATATCCATTAGACTTACGTAAAGAATACCACACTATTCTTACCTATATTTTACAATGGAAAAATGGGAAAACTATAGCACCACCCTAGGACTAAGGCAACTACAGAATTTGTGAAAGTTGATTTTTTTAAATTTACTTCTATGGATACAACACGGATGGAAAATTAAGACCATTTGCTTTATCAAAGCATTAATGTATGTTTATGTATGTAACTAAAAATATAATAAAGACATGGGAGTGTTACTGAGCTTGGTGCTAATAAATTAGTTAATTGGTAGTGTATATGATGGTCATAATACCTATAGCAATGCTGTCTGTCTGGTAGATGTTCTCCTGACTGCTCACATTATCCTCATAATTGCTGGGGGTTGCCATTTCTGTATCCGTATATACAGTATTTTCACTAACATGAGAACTTTTTATTGAATATACATAATTATGTGCGTAATTGGTAGATTGCATGTAATGGGCATCAATTTACAATCTGTAACTATTTCTATCTAATAAAGAAAAATACATTTGTAATTATTTCAAATTGTTTGAACTATCTCTTATAATATAGATATAGGGTTGGGGAGAGTGGCAGGAGATGAAGCCCCTTATGTATGGGTCACATTCTGTGACTGCATGGGGGCATCGATAATCACCACATATGCAAATTTTGCGAATTGTTAGTAATGATGAGGCCCAGTGTCTCTTTGAAGTTGATTTCCAATTCTTGCAATGTTTTGAGCTTGTCACAAACATTGTCTGTGTAGGCTATTGGTATGCTATATGTAGGTGCTCTAATTGATACTGCATCACTGACATATTGCAAGACTCAAAACAACCATACTAAATTGCCTTCCTGGTATTTTGCTAAACACAGTGCCAAATTCACGAACTATTCTTGGGATTTGTGTTTTTTCATTATAATCATTTTCCTGTATAATTGTTACAGTCACTGCTATTGCCACCAGTGTTATCCATTTGATCAACAAATTAGCATATATACCCGAACTTCAAATGAGTGCTCAGTAGTTGAACGGTTGTACCAGTACTTCATTTTGGCTTCATCAATCCTTTCACTTGCTAATTTGGTTGTGTTTTCCATATGCTCATAGAAATTAGAGAGATATTCAGCCACAAGTTTTCCATCCCTTCCCATTGTTCTTTGATTATATTCAGTGGTCCTCGTAAAATATGCCCAAAGATTAAAGGAAATGGTGTAAAAACTGTAGCCTCATGAACTGCATCTCTGTAAGCAAACAGCAACATAGGCAAAAGGAGATCCCAGTCAGTCCGACCTTTTCCTGACTTGCGACATAGCTTTAAGAGTGCTATGCCATCACTCAATGGCCCCACTTGTCTCTGGATGATGAGGGAAGCTAATACATAATTGATCTGCAGACATTCATTCACTGCCATTCACTGCTTTCATTAGATTAGAAGTAAATTTTTGTTCCTCTACCCGACAATATTTCTGCAGGAAATCAAAATTCCTTTGAAACATATGCTGCCTTCCCTGGTCTATTATACCCGCTTTTTAGAATTAGCCACTTTCTACGGAATGTGACAACACTTTATCCATTCTTTAATGACGATGCTTTTGCAGTCCTTCTTCAGCAGAACACTACTGTGTGGCCCTTTCCTACTGCTGCAGTAACCCAAAAAGCTATGATTCCCAGTGTTCATTCTTAACTTTGCAAGTAAAACTTCTTCAGTCGCATTTACTCCTTTTACTTTTATGGTTGTTTCAGTAATTGCTGCAGCTGGTACTAAATCAGATCCTATGACTGTCAATGCTGTTCCTGTATCAAGAACAACGTTACATTCGTGCTGTTCAATATAGATTCTAGCCTTATACTTGTCTGCAATGCTAGCTTCATCATCACTCCCACTTTCTTAGAGCTGTCCTTTGCTTTGTGACCCCAGGAATGACATTGGAAACATTGTGGTTCTTTTTAAGCATCAAAATACTTGTGATCATTTTTTCTTTGTACCACACTCAGTGGATGAAGTGCCTGTGTTAGATTCCTTTGATTGCTTATGATGGGGCACTTCTGCTTGCTTTCCTTCATGTCGCTGAATCTTTCGAATAGACAAATGATCTAAATTTTCTACTGGAATGTTAAAACTCTAATTTCTAGCATGCAAAAAGTCATTAGCTAAGTCAGTTTCCTCAGTTGCACTCGTAGATTTGCACTCTTTTACAAAAGTGGTGATAGCTCTGTGCATGAGCTCAACATTCCATCCAGGGTAATCAGATTCATAACAGCTTCAGGCAAATCGCAACCATACGCCCATTTGCAGCATAGTGACCATGTTTCTCCTGATACTTGCTTGATTGTATCCAATTATTCTGGATACATTTCCCATGTCACACTGTAATACTCATAGAGAGCTTCCTTCAACTTGGCATAATCTGTGCGTTCTGCCATACTAAATGACATATAAACCAAATTAGCTTTCGGAGTAAGAATCAGAGCCAGACAGATACATGGATAAAGTGTTGTCACATTCCGTAGAAAGTGGTTAAATCTAAAAAGCTGGTGTAATAGACGAGGGAAGGCGACGTAGGTTTCAAAAGGAAATTAAAAGTACGAAAGAGAAGTAAAAGGTCATTATTTGTAATTAAAAATAAGGTGTAATCTTCGAAATAAGGCAGCATAGATGTTGTAGAAAGAATGGAAGAGAAGGCAAAAATGCGCGTAATTAATTGTAACTAAAAACCGGGTGGAATCAACAATCAAAGGTTGGTGTCAGTTTCAAATAGGAAGGCGAAAGTACAAAATGAAGGAATAAGTTTCGCAAAGCTAAAGTCCACAATCATGGAAATAGAACAGAGAGATTCAGGTGGAGGAGAGGTAGACAAAGAAAAGAAAGAAATGAAAGTAGGGGATACAAAAAGCCAAATAGTTCGGAATAAAGAGAGCAGGAGATGGAAACTTATGTAACCTTAACCAACTGTAGAATGATCACTGAGCAAGAAAACTTGTGCTACTGCATTCTTACTTTGCAATGCATCAAGTGCCACTGTGTGGCGAGGTACTTGCTAGTATACATAAATAAAAGAAGTATAATAAAACATGGGAGTGTCACTGAGGTTTACACATAATATATTAGTTAATTGGCAAAGTATATGATAGTCATAATACCTGTAGCAATGCTGCCTGTCTCGGAGATCTTGTTCTCCTGAGTGACCACATTATCCTCATACTTGCTGGGAGTGTCATTTCTGTACCATATACAATGTTTTCGCTAACATGAGAACTTTTTATTTAATTATACATAATAATGTACATAATTGACAGATTGAATGTAAAGAGGATTAATTTAAGCAGTTGGTAACTATTTCAGTCCGCATCAAGAAGTATGTTTATAATATTTCAAATTGTTTAATCTATCTCCAACAGTGTAGAAATACATAGGTTGAGAGGGACATGGGATGAAACCCCTTAACTTTGAAATAGTGAGAGATTAGCTAACTCTATTATGTCATCAACATTAATACGTTTTCAGCAGTAACAGCATGCATTAGGTCAAAATTATGCAGCTTGAAAAAGAAATTGTGTTATTGCTATTGGATAATTATTACACTATTTGGCGAGGTATACTTGCGATTATTAAACATTATCGTAGCTATCTTCAAGTAAAAACAAATTACTGCTGATTGATATGCAAGTCATATAACCTCTAAACATGCAGGTATAAATACATTACTTACTCCAGGCAAGGTTGTATTTTTAGATCTTCATTATCTCCCTCACGGCTTTCACAAGTGTTGTTTTCTCCATGATGAACATTATCCTTCAATAAAAGCTGAGAATTTCCAGAATCATCTACAAAATTACAGTCAAAATAGTCTGGAGACAAATTATAATATCGATGTCTGTTGTTTGAAATGAGTTTTTAGAATTTAATTCAAGGAAACAGTACTGTAGAAAATCACATTAATTACATGATTGTAGTGTATACATGTCCTATGAACTGTTGACTAAATGGTAGATGAAATCAGTTCACGATGCAGAAATTTTTGAATAGAGGTAAAGGTGTAGAAGTGTACGTATATATTTGTGAATTGTTGACTTAACCTTTTGTCATTCCCCATCTAGCCATGCAAGACCATACTGCAAGAAGATGTTATCTACAAACAAGGGTACTGTAAAGAATTTCACATGTCCGTTAGTAAGATGAAATGTAAAGAATACCATACTATTTTTATCAAAGGAAAAAATGTGAAAGCTCTAGTACCACACTAGGACTAAGGCAACTACAGAATTTGTGAATGTAGATTTTTTAAAATTTGATTCTATGGATACAACACAAATAGAAAATTAAGACCACGTTTTTATCAAAGCTTTAATGTATGTTTATATACATAACTAAAAAATATAATAAAGACATGGGAGTGTTACTGAGCTTGATGCTAATAAATTAGTTTATTGGTAATGTAAATGATGGTTGTAATACCTCTAGCAATGCTGTCTGTCTGGTAGATGTTGTTCTCCTCAGTGCTCACATCATCTTCATAATTGATGGGGGTTGTGATTTCTGTAACGTATATAGAGTATTTTTACTAACATGAGAACTTTTTCACTGAATATACATAATTATATACGTAATTGGTAGATTGCACGTAATGGGTATCAATTTACAATTGGTAACTATTTCTATTCAATAAAGAAAGATAGGCTTGTACAAAATGTTATGTTTTATCAAAGCTTTAATGTATGTTTATATACATATAAATATAATAAAGACATGGGAGTGTTACTGAGCTTGGTGCTAATAAATTAGTTAATTAGTAATGTAAATGATGGTTGTAATACCTCTAGCAATGCTGTCTGTCTGGTAGATGTTGTTCTCCTGAGTGCTCACATCATCCTCATAATTGCTGGGGGTTGTGATTTCTGTAATGTATATACAGTATTTTTACTAACATGAGAACATTTTCACTGAATATACATAATTATATACGTAATTGGTAGATTGCACGTAATGGGCATCAATTTACAATTGGTAACTATTTCTATCCAATAAAGAAAGATATGCTTGTACAAAATGTTTGATCTGTCTCCTATGATATAGATATAGGGTTGGGGAGAGTGGCAGGGGATGAAGACCCTTACATATGGGTCACATTTTAGTGACTGCTTTGAGGCATGAATAATCACCACATATCCGAATTTTCCCATCTGTTTTACGAATTACTAGTAATGGTGAGGACCAGGGGCTCTTTGAAGAGGGTGTAATTTCCAATTCTTGCAATGTTTTCTGCTTGTCACGTACATTGTCTGTTTAGGCTATTGGTATGATATACGTTGGTGCTTTAATTGGTGCTATATTACCTATTCGTATCTCATGTTCTGCTAACTATATTATTTGTGATTTCTGTCTTTCCATTTGCAACAAATCGTCACTGCGGCGAGGAACTTGTTGCGAGCCCATGTCTACTGTCACAAATGTACCTTCATCTGGATAATCAATTTAATTGTTACAGCCATTGCAATAGCCATCAGTGTTATCCATTTCTTTAATTTCAGGTGAATCGCAACCTGATACCTATTTATGTACCAGTTGTTCATACCGGTTGCAGCACAGTGACCATGTTTATCCTGATAGTTGCTTCATTGTATCCAATTTTTCTTGATAAGTTTCCCGTGTCACACTGTAATACTCATACAGAGCTTTCTTCAATTTGGCATAATCTGTGCGTTCTGCCATACTAAGAAGTCAGCTTTCGGAAGTAAGAATCGGGACCAGACATCTAGCCAACTGGCCAACGTACACTCTATAGCTAGTCATATGTGTTCCACCTTTTGTTTTCTAATTTCCTGAACTAAGGACAATTTCTGCTTATATCATCATGGCTGATGCTGGATGACACCGATGCTGCCATTCCTGGAGATCCAGCCATTTGTTCCATCAATTCTGCTTCCCGTGAGGGCCCCTACGGCCTACGAGGTCTCTCACGGAAAGCCATGGTTAGTGTACCTTCTATTTCTCAATTTTAAAATTTTATTTTTTTAATTCACTCACTTCCATTCATTGTTCATACTGTTCATCGTGTCTACACCATCAAGCCCTCTAAATCTAGCCTCACTTAACTCTATTTTCACTTAATCGGAACATTTAACACCTCTACTCTGTTTACATTCTAGAACACCTTTCTCTCTATTTAGTTGTCCACATTTTCTCATTTCACTGTCAGTCACCACTACAAAGGCTGAAATATCATAGTTTAAACTGATCTTCACAAAACCTTTTAAAATTGCTCCACCTGCACTAGTCCTGAACCTTGTGTTCACATTTAAGAAAATGTTGACTAAATGGTAGATGAAATCAGTTCATATTACAAAAATTTCTTACTGACATACTGCAAGACTCAAAACACAACCAGGGAAATAGCGTAGGCTCATATTGATTTATAACCTGAGAAATGTTTAGCAGGAAAAATGAAAAATTGGACTGAACAAGTGTCATACCAAGTGCAAGTCAAAGAAAGAAGGTGTTGGAAACGTAATTAACCATAAGAAATATGTGGAAGATAAGTCAAGCACTAAAATTAACAGGAATGGAACTAGATGAGCCATCGCCAGTGCCACAAAACTATAATACACAGCTAAGGATATTATTACAGAACCAGATAATGCCAAGGACAACACATCAAGCTCCAGAAACTAATCCAGAACTTTTATGACAAGATATCCAACAAGAAGGACACTAGCCTTCATTGATGACAATTTTGAATAGAGATAAAGGAGAAGGAGTCTACTTGTATATTATGTTTGTGAACTGTTGATGAACCTTTGGTTTTCATTTATTGTCATCCCCCATTTAGTCATGCAAGACATTACTGCAAGAAGATGTTACAAATAGGAAGGCGAAAATACAAAAATGAAGGCATATGTTTCGCAAAGCTTAACTCCACAATCATGGTAGTAGGACAGAGAAATTCAGAAGCAGGACAGGTAGACAAAGGAAAAGGGACTCAATGACTCAAGAAGAGAGAGCTGAAGAAAGGAAAGTGGGACATAAGAATAGCCAAGATAGTTCTGAGACAAGAGAGCAGGAGAGGGAAACTTACGTAACCTTAACCAATGGTAGAGAATGATCACGAAGCAAGATAACTTGTGATATACTGCAATATTACTTTGCAATATGTCAAACGCCACCGTGTGGCAGGGTACTTGCTAGTATTACATAAATAAAAGGAATAATATTATAAAAACATGGAAGTGTTACTGAGCTATATACTAATACATTAGTAAATATTGGTGATGTAAGTGATTGTTATAATACCTCTAGTAATGGTGTCTGTCTGGGAGACGTTGTTCTCCTGAGTGACCACATCATCCTCATAATTGTTGGGGATGTCATTTCTGTACCGTATATACAGTATTGTCACTAACATGAAATCTTTTTAATTGAACATACATAATAATACACATAATTGACAGATTGCATGCAATGGGCATTAATTTAAGCAATTGGTAATTATTTCAATCCACATCAACAAATATGTCTGTAATATTTCAAATTGTTTGATCTATCTCCAATGGTGTACAAATTCAGAGATGGAGAGGGGCCTGGGATGAAACCCCTTGTTCATTCTATTATTGTCACCAACAATAATAAAGTTTTCAGCAGAAACAGCATGCAATTAGTTCAAAATTATGCAGCTTGATAAAGAAATTGTGTTTTTGCTATTGGATAGTTATAACACTATTTAAAACTACAATAGATGCTATAGTGAGGTGAAAAAAGTAGCTATCTGTGGTCACAACTCTGGGAAGGATGTCTCTTTAAAATTGTTTATAAGTTCTACCACTGGCCTCCATTTAGGCCACTATGAGAAACTATGCTCAGGTTATTTTGCGTAAGTTGTGATTATGATGACAAGTAAATACAACTGTATAAATGCAACTTTTTTTCTAGTAGTACATAATTAGCCTGTCAATAGTTTCTTAGCAACCCTCTGAGCACTAGTCTAACTGCCAAGTAAGTATTGCTAGCCTCATAACGTGAGATCTAGAGCTTGACAAAGTGGGGATAGAAAATGGGGGGGGGGGGGGGGGGGGGGTATGGGCAGGGCCTGAAGCCTCTCAACTTCAAAGAAGTAAACAAACTGTAATTGAGAATTGACATTATACTTTTTAATTGAATATGCTTAAAAATTTTTTTAAATACTTCTGTTACTAGGTATAGAAATTAATTTCATTTTCTTAAATACATAAATGTTTCAACCATTTGCAATGGTCATCTTCATTGTAATGTAATTCTACATCATCAGATTGATTGGGAGAATGCTAAAATAGTAGATCACTAGAAAGAACTGCGCAAGAGATGCTATTCAGAGTCTTGGCAAATAAGAATGAGTAGACAAGCAATGAAGAGGGATACTGGTTTATTGCGTACAGGGTACAACTGCTTGACAACAATGTAGCTTCTAGCAAAACTCTAGCTTTGTCATGACAACTTATTTTGTTATAGCTCTGTCATGACAATAAAGTTCCTTAGGACATTGTTTTGACTTAATCATCATCCTTTCACTGATGATTACAATTGAAAAATGGTTGAAATGTTTGTATACTTAATATAAATATGTTATGACTAGTTAAACACAATACTATACACATTATACATTATACAATTCAGCTATACATATATTATATATTTATACATCAATGCTAACTCTGTGCTTGACTCAATGCTTAGTCTGTCATATTCTTTCTCCATCAACATGGTGTATGAGCATCCGTCATTGTTGGTGATTGCTCGATTGGGTAACAGAGCTCTGCTGAGGGACGTTTCTTCAGTAAAGTGATGCCCATAACAGTCTACAATTAAAAATGATTATTAAATTGTGATATCTTAGTAACATTTGGAATCTCAAGTTCCATTTTCAAGATATATAATATCTATATTCTATCAGCATATAATATCATGACTGCTTCCACTAACACACATAAGTATTTTTTCATAAAAAATAAATGTTACCCTAGTAGTTGTTGCGAAACATACAAAATGTATTATGTAATGTGTACCTGCATTGGCCTTTGCATTCTGGATTATAACAGCCAATGTATCAGAGAATGCATTGGATAGTGGGAAGATGACTTTTCCCACATCCTCTTCTATTGGTTGTTCCAAGGCAGACTCACGCATATTGAAATTGTGCAACTCTGTCATAAGCAATCTGAAATGTATAATTAGATAAACTACATGAACTGAAATCTAAGTAGCAACAATCTGACACAATTAATATTGAAATTATTATACGTAATGTAAAGTGCACTCAGCCTGTGCTGAGCCTTGCTTATCTAAAAGCTCGTTAGTTTAAATATTATTGGCATGTTATTTCTATGACTTGTACCATAATACGTTCAAAACATCCAATCAGATTGATTAATCTGCTGTGAGTATATTTCATACTCACCTCCTAGGAGGTGAATAAGTGAATTATTTGATTAACAATTAGTTCTTAAGCATTTCCTATAATGATAGAAATCAATACTACCCCTTCATCAGGTTGATACTGAATTTACATTATCCTCAAGTCTTCGGTTCTTGGTTGTGTAGATTCCATTTTAATCTCCACATTGACACATGGTTCAAACTAAAATTTCCTGTAGTTATGTATATTTTAGGAAATTTCATGTTCTCCACTTTTCTGGTAGAGGATAGGGCTAAATGTCTTATAGTGCAGGACATTTAACCCTATTCTTTACAGTAAAGGTGGTGAAAGTATGAAACGTCCTAAATACATGACTACAAGAAATTCAAGGTTTTGCCCTGTATGAGGTTTAGCCTATACATTAAACTATATGAAAGTAGTTGACTGCATGAGCATAATATAGTGCTGAACAACCTCCTCTGGTTAATCATTAAACTAATACTGGCGAATCTCTGCAGAATTTGTTTTATTAAGCTCATTAAATTTTAGAAATATTAGCTCCCACACTCAAACTACTAGCACAGGAATATGAATTGTATAGGCATAAATGTATACAAGAATTACTAGCTAGGCATGATTGTGTTTTCATAGTTTATAAAAGTAGGAGAGAAACAGTTCTTATTACTGGTAAGTACAAGAATTACAATCCAAAACTACATTGAATAGCCTTACAGTTCGAACTAGTCAGGGTCTATTGAACCGACATTCAATATAATAACCTGACAAAACCATCATTTCACAAGTACTGCAGTTAGTACACATATTTATGTCTATAATAAATGTCCTTGTACTTTGTACTGTTGTAACAGCATTGTATGGTCCCTTTCCAGGAGGTATACGTATAAGTAATGGCACCAGGTTCTATTCCGGATTAATAGCAAGAGTAACTGATTTGAAATAGAACAGGTTAATAGTAGGCCAGCTTTTAAAAAGTCATTTGCAATAGTATAGCTACACTATCAGTCACTCACTATCTCCTTATATCTGGATTATAGCCTCTGAAACTTCGTTTTCAACATAGGCTAAAGTAATTGAAATAACACTCGGCTTCCCTGGTGCTATTTCAATCGCGTTACTCTTGCTATTAATCCCGAATAACTCGGTTATCCATGCTATTACTCATACTAATAGCATGGAAAACTGTTGTAGATTAATAGCTCGAGTGGAGTGAGAAAAATTTTACGAGGCGAAGCTGACTGAATTTTCTCGAAGCTCGAGTGGAATTTATCCGAATACCACAGTTTACCATGCTATCGTATGTTAATACTATAGCCAAAGATAACGGTTCATTTCTGCAGCTAAGATTACCATAATACATTGATTATAATTCGGTCAAAGAAATTTTTTCATCCAAATTCTGCTATTATTCATATTTTTCGTACCGTTTGCTAAATAGCGTTTCCCTGGAGTTTCCCGAGACTAGTCTAGTGGGTAAAAGTGCAGCAAGGTCGCAATAGATCACCATGACAAACCAGATCATTTTTTTAAGTTTTCCACTGCTGTGGTATTTCAAAATAATACCACCCTTTTTTGTATTGAAAAATGACTCGGCTATGGTATTACAATTAGTTAATCGCTATTTCACTTTCCCAGTGCACTTCAATTGAACATTGATTTTTTCCCATACATTTTTGAATGGACAACTTACGTCAGTACTATTACAGTTTTAATTGGGTGAGCGAAGCGAGACCCTCACTAAAGGGTTGAATTTGAGATTTTGGTGTATATATAATATGGCAAAGTTTAGAGAAGGCAATGCGTGTCCACACCCCCCCCCCCCCCCCCCCCTCCCCACCCCCAGGAGGCTACTCCAAAATGTTAACATTAGCGCCCGGCAAGAAATTCGGGTGAAAAGACTTGTTAGGAAATATCAGCAAAGTGCTACGGAGACATTAAGTCTACCAAAGTTAGCGAGCTCATTCATAACGTTACGTTCTTACTTGAAAATCCAAAGTCCAATAGTCAAGTCACTAAGACAATACAACATATTGCTATATCTACTAGTTCCCTGGTATAATAGAACTTTTTGAACGGAGCATACTTTGGAAAAACGACTAGCTTTAACTAAAACCGTTAGTTTATCATCCTTACCCCTATCAACCTTGTACTTACTTACCCCTTGAAAAATCCTTTGTCCAATAGTCAAGTTACGAAGAGAATACAACACAGGTCTTGTGCCGGTATTTTCAGGGAACAAGTATGTATAAAAATATTATCTGTGTTGCTAAATTATAAACTCACAATATTTAACTATTAGCAGCTAAAAGTCCAATTAAAATTTTAGTCAGACCAGCTCGCTTGCCATTTGTGCTGAAGAACATCACTAGTTATAAAACATGTTTATTACTTAATAAAATAAATACTATTATTATCAATAAATAAACCTTACCTCACATCCTCACAAGTATGACTGGAAATGCCCTTGAAACAGTTTGAACCAACATTCTTAAGAAGTTTACTATTGTATAAAATTGACATACTAATAATATGAACATAATTTATAAAGTGCACCAGTGAATAAAAATTTTACCTCAACCTTTTTCTCTCTAAAAGTAGATCTCTTTCCCTTTTCTGCGATTTCCATAGCTTTGACCTTCCAGCGTTCATCAATTTAACTAGCTCCGAATCGACATCGGGGATGTAATCAGACATTATTTGCAGCTAAGGTAAATGCTTCCACAATATATTATCCTTAAGGTGCTGGCGTCTCCAAAGACTCAGGACTTATTTTGCTCCTGGCAGCGCGAGACGCCAGCTCATTCTCAGCTTATTTTGTGTGTGCACAATTTTTGTTTAGTCTTCACGCGTACCTATTGTAAGCGGTTACTAAAGATGCCCCCTATACACAATTAAACTCTAATGCTCTTCTGGAAGTTACTAACAGCATGAAAGTTTACGACAGCGGCACAGTGATTTAGTATTAACATTTGGACTTAAAACACAGCAGTTTTTCATTAGTACCTAACATTACGGCATAACCAACTGAATCCTGTTTCTCAACAGTGCACAAGAGTTAAGATGTGTTTAGAAGTCAGTGTTAGTTGCTCTCACAAATGCTGCGCTTAAAAACTATTTGGTGCAAATTACAAATTCGTGCATTTCGCTGCACTTAAATACTAGTGATGCGCTTGAGCACAAATGGAGAGCGAGTCTAAAACGACACCATTGCACTCTCTACTAAAAAAAAGTCGAGTTTTTAAATTACTGCATATACCCCAAAACGGTATGATTGCCATAGTAACCACTCCCCAGCAACTGTTTGAATTGAAATAATACAATGGAGCAGCAAAAAGTGTTTTTTTTTGTGATATTCTTTACAAAGTAGTAGTTGTAAAACACAATACTTTCACACAAATGAACATGCCTGCACAAGACTTACCTTGGTGATTGAGTAGTCTAGTGGTCAATGAATTTTCAAGTTAATACAGTTGCTAAGGCTTATAACTATGACAAATAGCTTATTAATATACCATCCCCACTACTTCGAATAGAAATGGAACTTTGGTAAAAAAGAATTGAAGCGGTAAACAATTCAACTTCTAGAACAGCACGGGTAATCATCGATAAATCAGAAGAATTGTTTAGGGAAGTTTGGGACAGGGCCGAAAACAGACCTAATTGGCGAGCGAGCGGAGCGAGAGAGACAGTATTAGAGGTGGATAATGCAAAATCGGGTAATGTTATATGTATAGATTGTACGTATGCCCCTTAAACGCACGCAGGGTGAACTTTTATTCTAAAAAAAAACACGGCTTTTTAGGCTGAAACAACAATCTGCACTCCGTATCCCCCCTAAAACGGAGAAATTTTGAAATTAAGTCTGGAAAAGGGTCTTCAATGCCATAGTAACCAGTCCGAATCAACTTTTTGTATCTTGAAAAGCAAACATTTTCGCAGGAATTTTCTCACACTTGGGAGCTTAAGTATAAAGTACTGTAGTTTAAGAATAAACTGGGGTAGTCAGAATGCCGTAGCATTAATGCTAAGGAAGCTACTCGAGGGAAACGTAATTCCATATTTGTTAGCTAAATATGAAAAATAACGCTGGCCTTTCTGTTTTGTAGTAGCTAAGAGCTTGTTGTCAACAGTGACTGGTAAATTCAAGTAGTCAGGATGGCTCAAATTTGGTACTACAAAAGTTAGCACTGCTCGAGACAATGAGGTAAGAAAGTAATTTTGTATTTGTGTGCTAAAATTAATTGTCTTTTTTTTTTTGTAGCTGAGACCTTGTTGTCAAGAATTCGAGGTAATTCAGATAGTCATAGTAACTTAAATTTGATACTACAGAAGTTATCAATAGGAAATTGAGGCAAGTAGTAATTCCATATTTGTTGGCTATAAATTACAAATAATAACAATGGTTAATTTTTTTAGTTACTGGTAATTGAGATTATCAGAATGGTTGATGTTTGATACTACAAAAGTTACCATTAATCAGGTAAAAGAGTGATTTTGTATTTGTTTGCTGAAATAAAAGGTCATAACTGCTATTATTTATTCAGCGAGCGAGCGAAGCGAGCGAAGCTGACTCTCAGTCGTGTTCAATTGAGATTTCAGATATATATATATATGTAGGTATGTATGCGTACGTCAAAAAGTTTCGCCCGCGCTTCTAATTACGTAAGTTAGGTAAAGCGTTCACAGTTCCAGTATTTTTCAATTAACGAGCACTGAGAATCCTGCTGCACTGCCTTACGCAACTTTGTTTCAACCAAAAAGTTTATAGCTACTCTCTTCTTGGCGAAAGACTGAATGGCAAATTGTCAAGCTGCGCTTCTTTGCCACTGCTTTCGAAGTTTATTCAGGTAATTCTGTTATTGTTAACTCTTCATGCCTAATCATTGCTATTATTTAGCGATTTCCTTCACAAATCACCTTTACCTATACTCATATATTTACTCGCTCGCCATGCATTTGCGCTATTCGAGCGCACCACTAGTAGTGTTTGCATGAAGTAAGCTAAAACATAGTAACATTTTGTTCAGCGAGCGAGCGAAGCGAGCGAAGCTGACTCTCAGTCGTGTTCAATTGAGATTTCAGATATATATATGTAGGTATGTATACGTACGTCAAAATATTTCGCCCGCGCTTCTAATTACGTAAGTTAGGTAAAGTGTTCACAGTACCAGTATTTTTCAATTAACGAGCACGGAGAATCCTGCTGCACTGCCTTACGCAACTTTGTTTCAACCAAAAAGTTTATAGCTACTCTCTTCTTGAAACAATTGTGAAGTCTTTGTCAAGCTGCGCTTCTTTGCCACTGCTTTCTAAGTTTATTCAGGTAATTTTGTTATTGTTAACTCTTCATGCCTAAATCATTACTATTATTTTTAGCGATTTCCTTCACAAATCATCTTTACCTATACTCATATATTTACTCGCTCGCCATGCATTTGCGCTATTCGAGCGCACCACTAGTTACCTAACTATCAGGCTCGCTCGCCATTTGTGCTCAAGCACACCACTAGTATGTATGAATGTATGTGTGGATGGTACGTATGCCCTTTAAACGCGCGCGCGAGGAACTTCTTTCTTAAAAAAAAACACGGCTTTTTGTGCTTGACCCCAGTTTATTCTGAACTACAGCATTAAGCAAGCCTTACTTTATACTTAAGCGCAGAAGTGTGAGAAAAATCCGTCGAAAACGCTTGCTTTTCAAGAAACAACAAGTTGATTCGACCCGTTACTATGGCATTGAAGACCCTTTTCCAGACTTAATTTCAAAACTTCGCCCTTTTATGGGGGGATACGTTGTGCCGATTGTTGGTTGTCAAGAGCCATTGGTAGTCAGAATGCCGTAGTATTAATGCTACTACTTCTCGAGGGAAGCTGACGTAAGTACGCAATTCCATATTTGTTAGCTAAATATGCAAAATTAACTCTGGCCTTTCTTTTTTGTAGCTAAGAGCTTGTCAACAGTGACTGGTAAATTCAAATAGTCAGATTGGCTCAAATTTGGTACTACAAAAGTTACCACTGCTCAAGAAAATGAGGTAAGAAAGGAATTTTGTATTTGTGTGCTAAAATTGAGAGCTTGTCAAGAATTCACGATAATTCAGATAGTCAAAGTAACTTCAATTTGATACTACAGAAGTTATCAATACTCAGGAAATTGAGGTAAGTAGTAATTCCATATTTGTTGGCTAAAATTACAAATAATAACACTGGTTTATTTTTTTATTGTAACTGAGAGTTTGTTTAAAAGTTACTGGTAATTGAGGTTATCAGAATGGCAGATGTTCGATACTATAAAAGTTACCATTAATCAGGTAAGAGAATGATTTTGTATTTGTTTGCTGAAATATTATAAGGTCATAACTGCTATTATAGTGTTTGCATGAACTAAGCTAAAACATAGTAAAAATACTTAGTTTTATATTTACCTAACTATCAGGCTCTCTCACCATTTGTGCTCAACCACACCACTAGTATATATATATGTGTGTGTATGGATGATACATATGCCCCTTAAACACGCCCGGATTCATTTTTTTCTTCTAAAAACACGACTTTTCAGGCTTCACCCCAGTTTACTCTGATACTACAGTATTAAGCAAGTCTTACTTTAAACTTGGACTCAAAATTGTGAGAAAATTCCTGCGAAAAAGCTTGTTATTAGTTAGTGGTGGTGGTAAGTTAATACGCTATTTGTCACAGTTATAAGCACTAATCAACAGTATTTACTTGAAAATTCACTGTCCACTAGATGAACCACGAAGGTAAGTTTTGAGTAGGTATGTTCAGTTGTGTGATAGTATTGTGCGTTACAACTACTATTAAGAATATCACTAAGAAATTTTTTAAATAACGTGACTTGATTTTGTAGCTTCTTTTTCAATTCAAACAATTGAGGGGAGCGGTTACTATGGCATTGAATCCCCTTTACCGTATATGCGGAATTTAACAACTCGACTTTATTTTAGTAGTTTGAATGTTAGTTGTTAAAATCAATAGTTTAACAATCGTGTAGTTTAAGGCTCCTCACCATTTGTGCTCAAGCTCACCACTAGTACAAAAATACTCAAGGGTCAAAATAAAATAATGGCTTACATACGTCCACGTATATAAACTGGTGTGCCGTACCCCGGCCAGCAACAGTCCTATATGTACTTTCGACACAAATGGTGAGCAAACCTGCCTTGTTAGGATGCATAAAACTACAATATTATTTGGCGAGCTAGCTTAGCTAGCGAGACACTTACAGGGGTAAAAATGAAAAAATCGGGGATGTTTATTGGGGAGCGAGCGAAGCGAGACACTCTCAGGGGTAACACAATCGAGATTTCGCTATATTTATTGGCGAGCGGGCGTAGCGAGCGAGACAGTATTAGGGGTGGATAATGCAAAATCGGGTATATGATGTATGTGGGATGGTACGTATGCCCCTTAAACGCACGCGCGGGGAACGTTTTTCTCCAAAAAACACGGCTTTTTAGGCTTGACCCCAGTTTATTCTGAAACTACAGGATTAAGCAAGCCTTACTTTATACTTAAGCTCCAAAGTGTGAGAAAATTCCTGCGAAAATGCTTGCTTTTCAAGAAACAAAGTTGATTCGACCGGTTACTATGGCAGTGAAGACCCTTTTCCAGACTTAATTTCAAAACTTCGCCGTTTTATGGGGGGGATACGGAGTGCCGGTTGTTGGTTGTCAAGAGCTGTTGGTAGTCAGAATGCCGCAGTATTAATGCTAAGGAAGCTACTATACTTCTCAAGGGAAGCTGAGGTAAGTAGTAATTCCATATTTGTTAGCTAAATATGCAAAATAACTCGGGCCTTTCTTTTTTGTAGCTAAGAGCTTGTCAACAGTGACTGGTAAATTCAAATAGTCACTACAGAAGTTATCAATACTCAAGAATGATGTAAGTAGTAATTCCATATTTGTTGGCTAAAATTACAAATAATAACACCGGTTTATTTTGTTATCGTAGCTGAGGAACAAGAGTTACTGGTGATTGAGATTATCAGAATGGTTGATGTTTGATACTACAGAAGTTACCATTAATCAGGTAAAAGAGTGATTTTGTATTTGTTTGCTGGAATAAAAGGTCATAACTCCTATTATAGTGTTTGCATGAACTAAGCTAAAACATAGTAACAATACTTTGATTTATGTTACCTAACATCAGGCTCGCTCGCCATTTGTGCTCAAGCACACCACTAGTTTATTTATCTGTTTATGGGGTACGTGAGACCTCTGTTTTCGCCCGCGCTTCTAATTACGTAAGTTAGGTAAAGCGTTCACAGTTCCAGTATTTTTCAATTAATGAGCTCTGAGAATCCTTAGTGGCGGTGGAAAGTCAATGCGCTCTTTGTCATGGTTATAAGCCGTGCGCAACAGTATTTACTTGAAAATACATTGTCCACTAGACTACTGCGAAGGTAAGTCTGTGTAGGTGCATCAAAGCATTGTGTGTTACAACCACTACTTAGCTAAAGAATATCACAAAGAAAACTTTTAAATAACGTGTATTGTTTTGTTGTTGTTTTTTTCCTTCAATCTAAGCAGTTGCAGAGTTGTCACTATGGCACTGAAATTCCTTTACCAAGTATGCGAAATTTAAAAACTGGACCTTATTTTCAGTAGCTTCAGTGTTAGAAGTCAAAATCATTCATATAAAAATAGTATAGTCTTTAGGCTCGCTCGCCATTTGTGCTCAAGCACATCACTAGTTGGCGAGCGAGCGTAGCGAGCGAGACAGTATTAGGGGTGGATAATGCAAAATCGGTATATATGTTATATGTATATATGTATGTGGGATGGTACGTATGCCCTTTAAACGCGCGCGGGAAACTTTTTTCTCCCAAAAACACGGCTTTTTAGGCTTGTCCCCAGTTTATTCTGAAACTGCAGCATTAAGCAAGCCTTACTTTATACTTAAGCTCCAAAGTGTGAGAAAATTCCTGCGAAAATGCGTGCTTTTCAAGAAACAAAAAGTTGATTCGACCGGTTACTATGGCATTGAAGACCCTTTTCCAGACTTAATTTCAAAACATGGGGGATAGCGGAGTGCCGGTTGTTGGTTGTCAAGAGCTGTTGGTAGTCAGAATGCCGTAGTATTAATGCTAAGGAAGCTACTACTTTTCGAGGGAAGCTGAGGTAAGTACGTAATTCCATATTTGTAAGCTAAATATGCAAAATTAACTCTGGCCTTTCTTTTTTTGTAGCTAAGAGCTTGTCAACAGTGACTGGTAAATTCAAATAGTCAGATTGGCTCAAATTTGGTACTACAAAAGTTACCACTGCTCAAGAAAATGAGGTAAGAAAGTAACTTTGTATTTGTGTGCTAAAATTGATTGTCTTTTGTTTTTGTAGGCGAGAGCTTGTTGTCAAGAATTCAAGGTAATTCAGATGGTCAAAGTAACTTCAATTTGATACTACAGAAGTTATCAATACTCAAGAATGATGTAAGTAGTAATTCCATATTTGTTGGCTAAAATTACAAATAATAACACTGGTTTATTTTTTTTATCGTAGCTGAGAGCTTGTTCAAGAGTTACTGGTGATTGAGATTATCAGAATGGTTGATGTGTGATACTACAAAAGTTACCATTAATCAGGTAAGAGAGTGATTTTGTATTTGTTTGCTGAAATAAAAGGTCATAACTGCTATTATAGTGTTTGCATGAACTAAGCTAAAACATAGTAACAATACTTAGTTTTATGTTACCTAACATCAGGCTCGCTCGCCATTTGTGCTCAAGCACACCACTAGTTTATTTGTATATATGTTTGGACGTACGTATGTCATTTTGTACTTTGACCCTCGCGTTTTTGTATTAGTTATGTGTTCGACCCCGTCCCAAATTGCACTAAACAGAATCCTCTGGTTTATCGATCAGTACCCGTATCACCCTAGAAATTGAATTGTTTACCGTTTTGAATTCTTTTGCGGGTGCAGTTAAAACTTGAAAACTTAGAGACTTCCATTTCTATTCGAGTTAGTGGCGGTGGTAAGTCAATGCTCTCTTTGTCATGGTTATAAGCCGTGCGCAACAGTATTTACTTGAAAATACATTGTCCACTAGACTACTGCGAAGGTAAGTCTGTGTAGGTGCATGTCCAGTTGTGTCAAAGCATTGTGTGTTACAACCACTACTTAGCTAAAAAATATCACAAAGAAAACTTTTAAATAACGTGTATTGTTTTGTTGTTGTTGTTTTTTCCTTCAATTCAAGCAGTTGCAGAGAGTTGTTACTATGGCACTGAAATCCCTTTACCCTGTATGCTAAATTTAAAAACTTGACCTTATTTTCAGTAGCTTCAGTGTTAGAAGTCAATGAAAATAGTATAGTCTTTAGGCTCGCTCGCCATTTGTGCTCAAGCACACCACTAGTTATAAGATCATGATGATAAAAATAGTTATTCTATATATATCGCAGTTAACAATTAATTACAGCAAATAAATACAGAACCACTTTCTAACTTCAATTACCTGAGTAGTGATAAGTCTGTAGTTTAACTATTCTGACTACTTCTATCAGTAACTCTTGAACAAGCTCTCACATACAAAAAAAGTATAAACTCCAGTATTTATAACTGTTTGTAAGCTACAGGTTGCAAGTCTCTCTATCGTACTGTCATACTCAGACCCTTCATTTAATACCGTCTTGCCTTTGAGGCTATTAAAATCTACATCTGGCCCTTCCTAAGACGGCTTAATAGCTCCATGCAGTCCTGAATTTCACATCAAGGCTAGATCATTAACACATATCTCTCACTGACTTACCTTTGTCAAAGTTCTGTTTCCTTTTCTCTGCAGAACAAAACCCTTCTAACTGCATAATCATGCTGTAATACTGCAAGGTTGTCCTTGAAACTCTTAACCTACGATTCTTACCTTGTTCACGTTTTGTGTGCGCTGCAAGCATCCTATTAAACAATTTACACTAGCATTCACAGACCTGAAGACAGGATTTTCAAAAGAAAAATTACTACTACAAATTATAAAAACTATGCCCACTTGATTAGCCACACAATTAATAATAAAATTAAATTGCATGGCATTAAAATTGAAAATTAAATTGGTGCTTGCTTTCCCCATTCTGTGTAAATATTTTAAAATAAACTAGTTACATAGTGTTGCTCTTATTATTTAGAACATAATACATATAAACTGTCAGTGTCATGACTATATTAGACAATGATGGGTGCATGTAAATTGTCTAATCAAACCAACCTATACTACAGCTTTATCACTTTTTTTAATCACTTATTATTTTACTTACGTAAAATAATATTTATAGAGAGATTTTTTACTACATAAATAAGTCAGACATTCTTGGCTGAAATAATTATAATAATATGGCTGTTAGAAAGAGAAAAAAAGCTATTATTACATAGAAAATAAATATTTATGTCTTTTTTGTAGTAGCTATTTAAATATTCCTGGTATAATAATTTAGAAGTTACTGCTCATAGAGCCTTCTTCAGTTGATAAATAAAATACATGTAATAAAATAAGGTATATTTTGTGTGTTTATCTACTGAAGAAGGCTCCACAAAGGAGAAAACTTTTGTTTGATCCATATTTTAACACCAGAAATCTTTTACTTGCTATTGCTAAATAAGTTCATAATTTCTGTTTTATGTAAAATGTAAACAATATCTTTCCTGAAATGCAGCTACAGGTGAGAAAAAAGTCCTTAACAACACAGATTATTGTTTTATAAAACCCTTCTATGACTGTCATTAATGTCAAAAGAAGTTTATATGTAAACTCACACCATCCAAAAACACAACCTCCTTAGTAGAGACAACTTTTATACTGGTAGACTGAAGCCACTTACCTATATCTACCAAATTAGCTGTTCACATTTAACCTGTCAATGCTCCTCAGCCAAAAATGCAGTATCATAGTCCTTCAAACTTGAAGTTAATTATAAATCATAAAGTTCTTCATCAGTTTTGAAAAATATATATAGTTAGAAAAATGTAATAGCTTGTACAATACATAACAGAAATGATCAAAAACTACGTAACATACCAATAAAGTATAATTTCTGTGACAATAAAATGATTAAATTTAAAAAAGAACAAACACCACAATTATATTGAAAATATACACTTAATAATCCTTGTGCGTATATATGCATAAGTAGATATCTTGAGTAAACTGGCGAACAATGTCAGGTAGGTCTTGAGAGTTAAGCTGTTCCAAGTTACCAGTACCATAATCTTTTGAGTAAACCCATTCATTCAAGTCATTTGAGCAATCTTTAATCATGGGAATGATACGCTGCTCATTCACAGCTATAGTATATTAAATAGTGATTTGGTGATATACCAATAATTATATAATGTTTCAGGAATCATTTATACAATAAACACAATTCAATTCAGTATCACTATTTTTAACACTTATTACATAACAATAATGAAATACTCGTAACTATTACATTGCATGACCACCCTAATCAGAAAAATGTTGCTTATTCCCCCGTTTTGAAACCTAAGTGTTTCCAGGCACATAGATAGTGGTTAAACTTTAACTTTCATGCAGCTACAAGTAGCGGAAGACAATTTATGACCAAACACAATAAGTTCTGAGCACAATAGTAGTAATAAGGGCAGTAAAAATACGGAAAAGTTACATAGATACAGAAACCACACCAATTTGCCTATTCCAAAAATATTAGCAAATAAAACTCCTATCCAATCTATGCTAACCCCAAAATGCAGCTGCCTTGGCTAGGTGAACTGGAAGCTACAATGAAAATTTGCAGCAACTTCCTAAAGTTTTTATTTATTTATTTATGTTGATTCTGTGATAGTTTGAATTGATTTATTAAAGAATCTCAATTAGAATTGCCTAATACTAAAAGCTAGAAACTAACATTTTGCATCAATTAAAGCACAAAATGACTGAAAAAAATTTGTATTTTCATAGCAACATCAGAGTAGCCAAGACTTACAATATGGGTGACCCACAAGACAATTTGATTTTTTGTTCTTGGACATTATCAGCAATCAAATGTGACTGTTAAAACTAAACTATTCAGATTCGAATAACAGTAACTAAAGATTATTTTTGCAGCTTCCTTTAATTATATAGTTAATCCTAGTGTAGCATGCAAAGTAGGATACATAATTGAAAGTACAATCATAAATAGAATTAACAGAAAGTATCCTGAAGTGTAGAAACCCAAAACCGAAAACTCTTCATGGTATATACTTTCACACCTTAGCATAATGCATACAAAATCATATAGTTGACATGCATTAATTTTGTGAGTGTAAAAAACAAAAATAATTAAAATCATGTAAACTTACACACTCGATTATACATGCTATCAAAGAATAGCCAGTGGTTTCCATGCTGAGAAAAACAGACATAATGGTCATCTTTGACACAGAGGACTGAAGTGAGGCTCAGTGTAGAGTGTCCTTCTTCACAAGGTCGGCTGTCATGTTTGGATCGTGAATGTTTATGAGTCCTTTGATGGCACTCATCACAATACGCCATAACTTTGTGAGAAGAGTTGAACTCTTCATAACAGCCATCACATATCAAAGTAGCTTTCTGATCCTCACAAAGGAAACAAATTCCTAATGATAGAATACCAATGAGAGAACAGTATAACAAGACTTGATTCTAAACCTGATGTGTTCATGAATGTGTATCTATTAACACGGGCACTTTACACTATAGATATTGTATCACATTATTTAAACAATGTGCTATGAACGTCCATTATTTAAACTTATATCAAAATGATGTATACCAGTGCTACAACTTGACAACACTTAAAAAAATAGTTGTACTTCAAATGCTGTTAGCTTTCACACAACTGCTACCAAGCAAAATTGTATCCAGCACAACAGTGAAAATTCACTATAAAATATTCATTTGCTGAGCCAGTAATACCACATCACAACCATTGCTCAATCCAGTTGACATAAAACAACCATTATTCACAATCTCAATTGAACTATTTTGATTCACTTAATTGGGCAAGCGAAGTGAGACCCACACTAATGAGTTTCAATTGAAACTTTGGGATTGGGAAGGTTCAAAGAGGTCAATGCATGCCCACACAGTACTACATTCACGCAGGTGCAAGAAATTTAGGAGAAAATATTTTGAAACAAATTCAAGAACAATAAAGGCAGAGACAGAAGGGGCAAAGACATTCACAGTTAGGTCTTACCTGAGAGTTCCTTACTATTTTATTAGTGACAATGGTAAGTTAACTTAGTTACTCTGTTTGCTATAGCTATACACCTTGCATAACAGATTGGATCTTATTTGAAAATCTACTGTCTATAGTCAAGTCACTTAAGAAAATACAGTACACTGACTGTTTTATGTACTAGAACTCTGGTACAATATAGCATTTTCAATTGAGCTTACTTTGGAGAGGTGGCTAGCTTAAAGCAGAATTCTCTGATTTATCGATCTTCATCCATATCATCCTTGGATATTTGATTGCTTACCCCTTGAAAATCAACTGTCCAGTAGTTAAGTCACGACGTAAATGCTATGTAAGTCTTGTGCTGGTATATCCAGTGAACAGTATAATATGTGTGTGTAAAAGTATTGTGCATTGCTAAGGAATAGCACAAATAAATTAAGCCAAAACATTTTACTTAACAAAGAAATAGTTTTAGTGGCAAGCATTCAAATTTGATTTCAGTTAGACCAGATTGCTCGCTATTTGTGCTGAAGCACATCACTAGATATTTTCTGGTGTGCATTCTTTGTAGTCTATAATACCTGTATGAACAGAATCTGTCACTGCAGAGATATCCAACTCAATGTCTGGAATAACTTTCTGCATTGAATCCTTTGAAACTTCAATTAGTATTTTCGAAGGCATCTATGTTTACAAAGCAATTAATAATAAAAAAACAATCTTCTTACTTATAAACACTCAGTACCTTTGTAAAGGAAAGTTTTTGTTCCTTGAACATCTCATTGATTATAGTGCCAAGTTTTGCTAGTTCATATGAATTTACTATGTTCACAAAGTAATCAGATGTGATACCTGATGGACACCTACATTAAAAATAATAGCATATTATTTGATTAAAAACCAGTTTAGTTTCTTCTCTATTAATTATATGGGTATAAGTTATGTATATGAATAATTTATACTCTTTGAATATAAAATTTGCTGCAGGGATGCTATCTTCAATGCATATTAAATATATAATATCATTGTAGTTACCTAATACTGAAGAATGGAGTCACAAAATAGATTGTACACATTGACTTAAGAAATTCCACAGGATCTGCAAATGTATACACAAGTTGAGGTTTTACACAGAATTGCAAAATAATTCTTTTTGAATTTCTTCTACATAGAATCAGGGAAAGTTAGCTTAAATTCTTGGTGAGCCGGGAATAAATTCCTCAAACCAAAAATGTTTTATACCATAATGTAGGTAATAGTGCCAATAGTGACCCCTCAAAAGATTGAAATCCAATTCTCCTAGGGGACCCGCTATAGCCATTTAAAGTTTTCTGTCAGTGGCAATTGATTAAAATGCAATAATAGGAAAACAAACTTCATGAATCAAGGTCTGAGTCTTCTTCAGGCTCTTCTTTCATCATCAATGCAATTTTTTGCATGTAATTCCTCTGCAATTTCCACATGCTGAGATGCATTTGACCTCATCCTTCCTACAGCTGCAGTATTTGCTGCAATTGCCTCTGCAATTACAGCTAGTAAACTCTAGCAACTCCTCAGGGGCCATAGGCTGTAGAGTCAGAAGTGGCTCATAACCTTGACTCCTACTATCCATTCATAACCACAGGGATCCAAGGACATGCTCTCCAGAAGTATCCAGTCCTGGGTTTGGAGGTAGACACACAAAGAGTGCTGTGCTGCTGCACCTCTGGTTTGATTACCCCAGCTGTAGCATTTCTCAATAACATGTATCAAATTTCAGCTAATGGCATTCCTAATGCACGATTAGATGTACTGGAAAATTGCAATACCATTCCTAATGATATCATCCTTAGTAGCTCACACATGAAGGAAGACATACATGTGTTTAATGACATCCCCTGCACACAGTCTGACATACAAAGTGGCTTTGCCATGGCCAGCTATAGCAGAAACTGTGTCACATCCAGGAAAGGCATGACAAAAGAGTAAGTACTTTCTTTGATTCTCTGAAAGAGCTTCTTGGATTCTCTTTACGTTATATGAACCCTTGGACGTGGTAAAGAACAGCAAATAGTTGGTATTCGAGCTGTAGCGAATGAGCATAATCAGTATACATCAGTATCTTCTTCCCATACCTACAATGACAAAATTAACACACTAAACTGGTACTTGAATAGCTACAACAACTGACCTAAACAATGTCATTATTAATTAGTTGCAGTAAGTGCAACTTTCATAATTGAAGTGTCAGCATCATTATCGCAGACCTCCACCATGATCTGTTGCTTCTGGAAGCATGATGTGAGGAGATGGATCGATTCACACTTATTGTAAGTTTTGTCCAGGAACTTTGATTTTGGCATCAAATGTATCACATCTGGTCGAATCTGCATGTCACAGCAAGAGTTCTTTGTTCGCCGAATGCATGTGGTCATGATCTTTAGGCGAGTTGCCATAGCCATCAAACACCACAATGATATTCTCAGCATATCTTCCAAGACACTGAACATAGCTCAAGTAGCTGACTGCAATTTGCTGCCAAGTATGACCTTGCTCCCACTTAAGCATGTGGAGAAACCAACCACCATCAAGAGAAAGTTTGTTTGGTGAGGACAAGTGGGTCAATCAGTGCCTTTAAGCGAGTCTTTGAAAAGAGGGCTTTGTATTGCTTGATCATTTTTTGATCCTTGCTGCTGAACAAAGAAAGTGGCAGAGGAGTCAATTCATACTCCAAGCTATTCTCAACGTCATACCTCTTTGAGTTATGATAATCAACAGGTTGAAAAGTTTAAGTCACATGAATTATCTTTTCATTAATTTTGGAGGTCTTGACTTCCATGATTGATGTTCATCAAGCTTTTTCTGCATCTCTCTCCCAATTGCAGCTGCTTTCTCATCATTGACTTGATCATTTTCAGTGCTTTTGAATCCAGTAGAGAATGACACAAGGAGTTTTTTGTCTCAATCTTGGTCAAAAATGATCATTTTCCTGAAACCAAGTGAGAGCTTGAGTAATTGCTTCGGTATCTCTTTTCATTCGTGTCTCACCAAGATCTTTATGCAGTGGGCTATGTTTCTTCACACTTTCCTCCATGCGGTAGTTGACATTGGCAAAGTGGTCTAGTGTTTGCACCCAGCACTTGTGCTCAGAATCACTATTCCTCATCTTACCTCTGCTCAACCCACCTTGTGACTTTGCTGCCTTCGTCTCTATACAGATGTCACACCAAGTACCGGACCATTCATGGCCAGAATATCTGACAACATGGCTTCCATTATTAATAATTTTTCAAACACCTCCTTATAAGGCGAATATTCAAGTTCTTTCATTAACTGACAGTACAGCCATGCACCCTTGGCATACAGATAATGACCAGCAGCTGCAAATGTGTCCAGCATCCTGGTAGCAATGCAGGATAGGTGCCCACCGTAGCCTGCAAGTTGCTCGCACTTGATGAAGTTTTTTATGACATCACCATGTCATGATACTGGATCCAGAGTGCAGGTGTTCTTCCACTATCAGCAAGCTTCTTGAGTGTATCTGTACTTTACTAAGTGAGCATATATAATAATAGCTTATATCCTTAGTTTCTTCCTTTCAAATATCTTTTAGTTGTGACTAACAATGGAGGCAATATTAGGCTTTAAACTGGGGTATCCAGGCAGCGCCTCCTATTCAATAAAGCTAGCCATTTCACTGAGTTCATTATCAGTGATTCATTTTTCATGACATGTTGGTAGAGGGCCACATCAATTAGAAGATGAGCATGAATTGCTTTGTCGAAGCACCCATCATTCAGGATATGTGACTGTTGTACTTCCTGGGTAAATGAGTTGAGCCCCAGAATCATCCATAGGTAGGATTTTAAAAGGTGAAAGCCTCCTGACCGGTGACATAACAATAGTTAATGATTACTGCGCAACAAGCTAGGTTGAAACTAATGATTGCTTTACCTTGGAATTATTGGAAGACTTGTTAGTTGGATGATATCAACAACCTAGAGCCTGATTGGGAGATCAAACGCTAATATAGCAAATTTTTCTTTGGAGAGCCGTAAACACTCTTTTAGTGTTGTAAAGATGGTCTGGTGGTCATTAGGGTCACTCTCAATTACTGGAAGAAACGCAAATAATGTAGTCAATTTAGCATTCCTTGCATGAATTTTCTTCATCCATCCATTCCAATTGCTATGGTAGAATTCAGAATTTTGGCCCTTGATGATCCAACCTGCTGCCCAGAGCATATCCCTGGAGAAAGTATTGGATTTCTTGTGCAATGGAGGTAACAAGGTTTTGAATGGGAATAAATGTAGCTGTTTCTATCCTTGTTTGATGATAAGCAAATGGAAGTATTTGAATTTCGCTTGCCTTCAAAATCTTAGCACTATCAAGGGATTTCAACTTCACTCTTTCAACCATGTTATCTTCAGTGAAAGGCAATGTTGTTGTAGATTTGACTTTTATAAAACCCATTGAATGAAATTAATTATTTCTGTAAATGAAAGCTGGGAGATGGAGCCATTAGCCTCGCTGCCGAGAGAGAAGGTACATTCAAATTTAACATTGTCTCCCACAAACCGAGTGGCTTCACCATTCAAGGTTGCAACAGAAACTTCACTTGGTATTGTACTTTCATTGGTAGTCGTAAGGACGGATAGATCGTCAACCACACACTCACCATTTATTTGACATTCATAAGTGGCTATGTCAAGGGTTGAGGAAGTTACAAATTCAGCTTCAACATCAGTCTCAGCATTTATTAGAGCATCAGTTTCTTCAACAATAGTCTGGCATACTATCTTATTCTTGTTCATAAGGTAACAATACTTCTAATTTTGCAACTCAGTATATTATACTCACTGTACCCCAATTGGTGTAACTTATTGAGCATCCACTTCGACCTAAATCAATGGTCAAGTTGTATAGTGAGTCCCATCTGATAAGGCAATACCCTTAACCGACAAGCTCTGAAGTTTTGTTCCCAAATGGCCACTTTCTCATGTGTTTTCAGTATGGGTCTCAAAAACATCTGAAGGCTTTCAGGAACAAGTGCCAGCTGGCTTTAAATATCAGCCATACTTTGTGCAGTGGGGTATGTTATTAGGTCAAGATTAATAGTGTCTATGTCATTGCAAACTAACTCAAGTGCAGTTTTATTATTTGACTTTTTTCTTCACCTGACTGAAGATTTGCATGATGCTCTTGTAAAATAATGTTCATTTGTTCTATATTTGGAACAAATCTCATCCTACAATCCATTTTGCGACGCAAAAAGCAATTTCATTGTACTTTTCTAGAAGTTTTTTCTTGAGCCATTTCCTTGAATAGTCAAGACTTTTATCTGGTGTCGCATGGATATAATTGTTGCATTGCTTCATGAACTTGGGCAAGTGTCATTACCCAATGCTCAACTTCCTATTCTAAATATTTACAAAGTTCATGAAACAGAGTTTCTTCTTCCTCGACCACTTTTCTACCCACCTGAGAAAAGAAGTTGATAATAATGCTATACTCTCTGCCTATATTGCAATGGTGACCACCTGTCTCATAATTAAATTTGCAGCGCAAGTGTTAAAGAGTTTTTTTGAGCCACAAAATCATTCATGCCTTCTAGGCGGCCAGCAACTTCAATGTCCCAATCATTTTTATGATGTTTTAGCTGTTTTCAGCAGGGATGTCTTCAATCCATCATCTGACAAGTTGTCAGGAACTCTATACCTTTCCTAGCAATCTTTGTAGGGTTCATGAACAGAGTTTACGAAGAACATGCAAGGTGTTTGATGATGGCTATACCTTACCTGGATGATTTGGAAAAAGATCAACAACTTGGTTGCAAAGAATGCTATAGCAGCTGGATGCTAAAGCTGTACAATCATGCACACAACTTTTGGTAATGATGCCTATAATGACTCCTCAAATTATTGAAATCATAATTTGAGGAGTCATTATAGGCATCATTACCAGTATCTTGGTATAAACATTTCTTGGTAAGGAATTTATTCCTGGTTCATGATAAAAACCGCCCTGACTATAGGGACTGTTGAAGATTTTGAAGTTAATGTTTATTTTAGCTTTATCCTATACACTGACAAGTCTGTGATAACCATGTCAAATAATGCAATGTGTTCATGTTAAGCTTGCTTTCTCTATTTTGAAGACAAAGTGGGTATTTTATGATGAACCAATTGAGTGCACTTGAAAAAATGAGCACAGAAGTGAATATAAATTCCAGACTTGAGCACCAATGGAGTTATCATCAAACAATTGACCACTTTTTAATGTGAATTTAATCAAAAAAAATAGTATATTGTGAGCATTATCAGTTAAATAAAATAGTGTCATTTCCTAAAAGACAACAAATGTGTGCTTTTAAAAACAATTAAATTGTGAAGAACTTCAACTCAATGTTAGTAGTTCAAATTCAGTAATATCATTTCCCTTTATTTAAGCATGTTTATTCTTGCAAGTCTATCTGATTTTTTTTTAATGCTTTAAAAATCTTAAAAATAATATTAGATGAATGTTTTTGAAGTACTACTATCACATCATGATACTCAAAATGAAGTGTTTAAACTAAACATCCATATAAAGATCAGTTATAACTTACAAATGTATAATTTGATCAATATTTAATTGAATGCTACAGATTATTTATTCACAATTACTAATTTATTGTCTTACCAGCTAATATTCATATAGACAGTATAATTTTTTATTAATTCAGTTGTAATCATACCTTTTCTATTACAGGAAAATGTACTCGATTTCCCAATTTCTCTTTCAAGTTCCATTATAGCTTCACATTTAACTGCTACATGCCTAAATATTTGTTTCAACATGATTATTTAAGAAATTAAGGAAAAATCATTCATCAATGCAGTCTTACATTCTTAAAGGATTGATAATTTTCATCCATAAAACATTCCCTAAGGGTGATTTTTTATCCTCTTGAAAGATTGCATCAAATTTATCAGTGAGTGCAAATATTCCAAAAATGGTGGAGTCCATGTAACAGGAGTTTTGGTGGCCTTGAATCCCTTTTTCTTCTCCAATATAAAGTGTAATATCACTGTTTACTCTTGCAAAGGAACTATCTGGATGTGACTGAGATATGTCTGCTAAAGCTATAATCAAAAATTCAGAAACTGAATGGTTATAAAAATTACATTTGAGCTACATCATAAAGCTTCAATAGCATAGCAAATCATTTTATCATCTGACTAAATTTTAACAAATTTTGTGGAGTTTGAGACCTAATTTAGTCCATTTGGCATTATACATGTATACTGCATATATTATTCTATATCCTGCAGTAATATTTTGCATCTTTATTTATAATGTCAAATATGCATTTGTTGAGGAGCTTTAAAATCTTGCTTAAACTTATCTTTCAGTGAACATTATTAACAAGTGAAAACAATGATCATTTTCAAATTATATCTTGACTTTTGTTACAGAATAATGGCCTTAACACACTTATATTTCAATTTGACTAAAGGGGATGTTATGATCTACCAAAAAAGGTAAGTTAAAACTTTAATAAACATAAGTACCCACATAATTGTATACTAGTGCCTTTATTCTTCTGTAACCTTGTACCTTCATGAGCTGACAAATCAACACTCTCATTTGAAGGGGTGAATTGTTTGGAGTCAGTGGCCAATGGCTCATCTGTACAAGGCTCAATTTGAGCAGGTTGAGTTTGACTAAGTATAAAAATAAATAATTATGTATGGCACATTTTTTACTAATATTAAAATACTTTAATTCAGATGCAGCACTTCTCAGTGTGGAACCAATCACCTACAATGTATAAGGACTAGCCATGATACACTGACAATCTATTGTTTAATATTACCGTGTCAGTGTTGATGATCATATCCTTCACAATAATACGTCGAATCCTGCTTTCTCCACTCCTGACTGGTTCCAAGAAAATGGACTCAAATTCATTTGCAAGATCATTAGCATTCATCTTATTAACTTGACATTGATAAGCAACACTGAAAATTATTCATAATTAATTATTATTCCCATCAATAGTACCTATAACAAGTTCAAAAATGTACATACTGTTTTAGATGCTGAATAAATGCATAAAGAATGTTGATATTCTCTTTTGGCAGCTTCGAAAGTATATCTTCAATTTTCACTAGCCTTGTGGAGTTCTTTCTGATTTCTACAAGAAAGTAATGACAAATTTCAAGTGGTATAACAACATGAACTAAAAAATGAGGATATATATATAAATGCAGACACATCAACTAATACATAATGTTAATATAACTAGTGGTGTGTGTGAGCTCAAAATGGCAAGCAAGCCAGCCTAGTTATGTTTCCTAAAACTATTTAATTACATATATTAGTAACCACTCATCTTAGTAAACAAACATAAAATTACGTTCCTCAATTTTCAATCTAGTGGTAGATTCTGTAGCATCTGTTTTTAAAGTGATCAGATGGTCTGAAATACCAGTAACTTGTGTCAACAGGCACTCAGTTACACACACACACACACACACAAAAAAAAAGGTGACATGTGTCTTAGTAATTTAGCTAACAAAGGCAGAATTGCGTACTGACCTCAGTTTTTCCGAGTAGTGGCAGCGTTAATATTATGGAAACTGAATTACCCATTGACCACTAAATCAACAAGCACTCAGTACTGTACTAAAAAGCGGCAAAGTTTTGAATTTACATCTCATAAAGGGATTCCAATGTCATAGTAACCACTCACAACATCTTTTTGTGACTTAAAAAGAAGGTAATTCTAAGGAAATTTGCACAGTTTTGAGCCTAATCTTAAAATAAGGCTTGTATGCCTCTATAGTACTAGAAAAAACTGGAGGCAAGAAAAAAGAGCCTGCACTATGTTTGTTGAAGGGATACATGTACAATTCATACACATATTTATATACGTATAGAACATATACCCGATTTTCAATTGACCACCCCTAATACTGTCTATTCACTTCACTTGCTCGCCAATTAACCCCCAAAGATGCAACCCACAGTGCTACATACACTAGCTAGCTATAACAAAATCATTTCTTGGACTGAAAGAATAATGTGTTTGGCTATTCCTAATCAGGTATCAACTACTCAAGCAATGGAAACAGAGATATATGTACTGCTTCATGCTAGAAACACTCACTGGTATATAGTTTCAATGTGAAACACCAATTCCAGCACTAAGTTAACTTTCAGCATAAAGCTAAACTACCATTGGTAGAAATAAATTATTTGCTCACATGACTACAACGTGACAGTAAGGAGCATTACCCACAAAAGGTAAAGCTTGTACCTAAATGGAGCTGAAAGCTCGCCCTTCTAAAAAATCAGCCCAAAATTCAGGAAAAAAAGCACCAAATATAATATAAAGGTCCTAAATTATCGTTCAGAGTAAATTCATGCCTCAATCAGCAGTTAATTGTCTATAATCTCCAAAATCATAGTGTGACAGACAGACAAACAGACAGATGGAGAGGATGACTACTATACCCTCTCAGGCATGTGTGATGAGGGTTATTAACACAAATATGTACATGCATACAGTGTGAGTAGTAAATTTATAGCACTTACTTCCAGCTTCAATGAACTTGCCATAGAATTCATAAGTGAGAATAGGTTCGGCAAGGTATTGACTAAAATATCTCTTCATCGCACTTGCAATTGTGATAGTGTCTAAATGTGAGTTGTCACTAAAATCAATTTCTTGAAGTTTGCCTTCCTTCAAGCAATCTTTAAGAAGCTTATTGGCAATCACAATTCTCCCAGACTTTTTATATAATTCTTTCTCCTCTAGTCCTGTAAAGGATACACTTCACTGTTGAACTTCTTCATTAATGTCATAATAAAATTAACAGAAATAACCTCTTTATTGTAACTGCAACATTTTCCCTCATATATTTACTTTGTACCATTCTTTTAACCATTTAAAAAAACTGTTTGAGACAGTTTTTTTTAATCAAAACAATGGTAGACTGAGATGTTTAGTTTTGAAAATGAGAATAATTAAAATCAACCACAAACATGCAGCACAAGATTTAAATGTAACATATACTAGTGATGTGCTGTGCACAAACAAAGCTCTCAGCTACAAAAAAAAATAGGCCAGTGTTATTTTTTGTTATTTAGCCAACAAATATGGAATTACTACTTACTTCAATTTTCTGAATATTGGTTATGGTAACTTCTGTAGTATTAAATTAAAGCTATTTTGACTATCTAAATTATCGGTAATTCTTGACAACAAGTTTTCAGCTAAAAAAACAAAATACCATTAATTGTAGCAAAGAAATACAAATTACTTTCTTACCTCATTTTCTTCTACCAGTGAGTGTTTCTAGCATTAAGCCATTCTCATTATCTGAATTTATCAGTCACTCATGACAACAAGCTCACAGCTACAAAAAAGAAAGGCCAGTGTATTTTTTGTAATTTTAGCTAACAAATATGGAATTACTTACCTCAGCTTCCCCCAAGTAGTGGTAGCTTATTTAGAAGCCATTCTGACTACAAGTGGCTTTTGATAACCAACAAGCTACTTAGCAACTCAAAAAAAAAAGGCGGGTTTTTCAAATTTATGTCTGGTAAAGGATTTTCAATGCCTTAGTAACCAGTCGCAGAAGCTTTTTGTGACTTAAAAACAAGCATTTTCACAGGAATTCTCTCACAATTTTGAGCATAAGCTTAGAAAAAGACTTGCTTTATGTTGTAGCATCAGAAGGAACAGGGGTCAAGCCTAAAAGTCATGTTTTAGATAAAAGTCCCCACATGTGTTTAAGTGGCATACATACGTACCATCCATACATACATACATATTATATTATAACTAGTGATGTGCTTGAGCACAAATTTCAAGCAATCCTAAAACTTACTCTACTAAATGATTGATTTCTTTCAACACTCAAGCTACTAAAAAAGTTGAGTATTTTATTTAATACATGTATATGACAAAGGAGTTTCAATGCCATAGTAACTGCTGTTTGAATAAAAAATAACAAAAAATAACAAATCACGTTATTCAAATGTTTTCTTTGTTATATTCTTTAGTTAAGTAGAAACTCTAACGTACAATACTTTCACACCACTGGACATACCTACACCACATCAGTTACCTTCGTGGTTAGTCTAACGCCAAAGAATCTTCAAGTTAATACTGTTTCCTAGGGCTTATTTCCCGGATAATACAGTTAATGATCGATAAAGGAGAGGATTCTGTTTAGTGAAGTGTGGGGGACGGGTACTTTTTTTGCATGAACTATAAGCTAAAATATATTATGTTACAATACTGTGTTTTACGTAACTTAACTAGGCAGGCTCGCTCGATATTTTGTGTTCAAGCACACCACTAGTTTATATATATGCTTGGAAATACATATGCCATTTTTATACTTTGATCCTGGCGTTTTTGCTTTTGTTCGGTGTTCGACCCAGCAGTTGACCATTAATATTACCAAACAATTTACTTCAACTTCCTGATAATATTCTCTGGTATCCAATTATACCATTTTAACTACCTCAATTACCAGTAACTAGTGAACAAGCTTGCAGCTCCACCAAAAAAAAAAGCCCGAGTTCTTTATTCTAATCATAGCTAATAAATATGGAACAACGTACTTACCTCAGCTTCTCCCAAGTAATGGTGGCTTCCTTAGTATTAAGATTTAGCCATTCTGGCTATCAGTGGATCTTGACAACCAACAAATAGCATTTAAGCAGCCCAAATAAAACGATGAATCTTTGAAATTATATCTGGTAAAGGGTTTTCAATGCTATAGTAACCAGTCGCAGTAACTTTTGGGGACTTGAAAAACAAGCGTTTCTCAGGAATTATCTCACAATTTGGAGTCCATGTTTCAAGTAAGACTTGCTTAGTATCAGAAGAAAGTGGTATCACACCTAAAAGCTGTGCTTTAGAAGAAAAATAGGCACCCGCTGGCATTTAAGGTGTATACTACCATCCATACATACATAATTATATATTATATCATATACCCAATATTCAATTGTCCACCCTTAATAGTATCTCGCTTGCATGCCAACTATTTAATGATTAACATGTTACTAAATTAACACAGCATAGACTCACTCACCTCTGTGTTCAATTACTTTTATGCATTGGAAAATAAAGTTATATCCTTCCATGTCAGGAGGGCCATTGCCAACTGATACAAAATATGACAAATAAATCATAGTAAAAACTTTGCACCAACTTCTGTCACCTAAGTGGATACTGACTAATCCTTCTTCATCCATAACCTCCAGCCACTCATTCCAATCATCATTATTGATGGCCTGGCAGGTATAACATTGGCTAAAAGACACAATAGACAAACACTATGAAGTAAAATTAAAACTAAACAAAACTCTTTCCCTTGTCTGTAAAGTTAACACATACTTTCCTTGGGGTGTGGCTACCACAATATTAAAGCAGAACCACCTGTCACCTTCCTCAGAACTCATTCCAATACATTTTTTCACTTCAACAAAATCTCTGCTGGATATCTAAAGCAAAAAAGGCAGCTGCTACCTTATTATATGTTAACTAAGAACCACCCAAACCTGTCCAGGATGTCCAATGGGAGTAAATTGAGCCTCCTTTACCTTCGTCCCATCACTTTTTACTTCTTTACGAAATTTACAGAAGTATCTGTGCCAGGTAGGGTACAAAGCTAAAAAAGTGGTAATACCAGTGAATAAATAATGTTAATCAAATAATTTTTATATAAAGGTGATTTTTTTCAAAAAAAAATTGCATTCATTGGATTTTTAATCCCATTGCCTTGAATAACTCATACAATTTTGAAACTCACTACAATTACTGTGCACAAAAATATAGATTTTATAGTGCTAAAACATATTTCAAAAGCAATAAAAAATCATGAGCAAATTATAACATTAAAAGTTTCATAATAATTCAAAATAAAGAAGGTACTAACTTGTGGGGTCAGCCCTCCGACATGGGGAAGACAGGAAGGAAGTGAAGAGAGGACAAGTGGAAGTGCAAGACAAGAAGAGAGGACAAGGGGAAGAACAAGAAAAGAAGAGAGGACAAGAGAAAGATCAAGAGAAGAAGAGACAATAGACATTCACGCATGCTAACTGTTTATTGAGTGTTTCTAGAATTAATTACGTCATTTCTATATACGTGGGCACTTTGACGTGGCTGCCTCGAGCATGCCCGTTTTAGCTATATGAACACGTGTACCATTTTTTTGGTTCAGTTCTATAGTCATCTGGTTATTGTGAGGTCTCCAGACCAGCCGTGATTTTTAATTAAAAACTTAAATAGTTAAGATCACTTAACTGTGGAGCTTCTCACTACGCCTAGAACTCTGGTGGCAGTCTACCTGGTCCAAACCTGGGCGCATAATCTGGTTCGTGCCCTACATAACTCTATTCCAGAGGATGGCAATCATTTTTTGAGGGATTTTATAGACAATTCTATTGAATACTAATCAATACAGTGGCATAGGCAGTGGGGAAAGCCCCCTCCCCTGACTACATTTCATCTTACTGATGGGATTTTAGAATAATAAGTGGATGCTTTGATGATCTATTTCAGTCGGTGAGTCACTTCGAAATCCATACACATTTTTATGCATGCTTTCCCCATTACCACAAATTATAACTGATCCACTTTCTCTATACTTTCCATATTCTTCATCCTCACAAACTTGACTTGAAGTAGCCTTGATGATTTTTCAAATCAAGTTCATTTTGCTTCAATAAAATCAACAAATTAAGAAAAAACAAACACAGGAAACAAAATTGTCAAGAATATTATTAATGTGTTTAGGATATGGATCTGCATACCTTTCTAGTCTGAACTTCAAACTTCAATTTTTCCTTTTGCTCATTTTCATATGTTTCTCGAAGCTAGATATACACACTCATGACTATAAAATCATTACTAACCTTCAACTATTAGAAATTGTGTTTATAATCCAAGCCCCCCAACTATTTCAAGCAGTCGGTATTTGAATGTAAATTAAAAAATAATGAAGGCTCTGGCTACAAAAAGAAACAGTTTGTGAATGTAGCTGAGCATCCAATGAATCTTGAGCTGAAGTCTTGATTAATTAATAGCTAGAATAGCAGTTCTCAGCTAGTCTGGAGCCGCCAGACCTTAACCAAGGTAATGTTAGACAAAGGTCTGGCTCTGCAAAACACCCCATAAAATTTTAGTTAAAATTTGCACATGCTCATAACTGGACAAAGAAGAGTTAACCAGAAACATCAAAGAAATATCAAAGGCTTACAAGAATGCTCGAAGTGTATCACTCACAAATTACACTAGACTTTTCAAAATGGGACAGTGGTTCGGTGAATATGTAGAATCTCAATGAGTAATTTCCATGATATTCAATGCTTTGTATTTAGCTACTGTATCACCTAGTTCGTTGTCAATTATTTAATAGATTACAAATATTATTCCTCCAACAAAAATGTAAAAATAAACAGCGACATAACTAAACTCAGATTAACCACAAATATGTCCAATCAAGCAGAATTTTGGTCCGACATATTTCAAAAATCTTAAAAAATCGTATCCATCCTCAAGAACTTGATAGGAGCAAAATTACAGAAAACATATGGGCATAGCTGAGCCATTAGTAGTCTTACACTATATGTAAGCAAATATCACATTCGATGATTCAAACCATACCTCCTCCACTTCTATTCTAGTACACTCACGTTCTGTACTGCTAACTGCACTTCCTCCTTTTCTTTAATTGAAATGGAGGCATCATGGGCTTCATGAAAAAATGATGAGATGTCGTCAATGTATCCAATGATCTAATACAAATAAGCAACAATGCTACATGTACTCAGCATTCTAATTATTTGTTACTTTTTTAGTAGTGTAATGCATGTTTTTCTATAATATGGACGAAATGACAAATTTTTTGACCACACCACTTGTGGGTTTATTTGCATTTGCATTGACCAACTCAAGTGCTATAGCCTAACAAGTTGGCTTAATAATTAATAAGTAAAGTTTGAAATCTACATGGCAGTACTTTCCATTCCACTGGAGTCATCATCTAGAATGCCAAAGTCACTGTTTATTCCGGGTCTACTATCTCTTCATTGACCACCTAGTCCCATTTTGAAGTAAGACAAACTGAGACGTTCAATGATAGCTAGAAGTTTTATGCTGTTGCTTTAGAGATATAGAAGATATTTTTGCCTATAAGGCTATTCAGCATAATAAAGAGGAAGTAATTTCATGCACTATTTGTTTTGTTTAATGTTATCCTTCAGCTCACCCTTTGTCTGTGTTGGTAGAGCTCATTTTCTTGTGATTGATCCTTAATCAACAATTCAGAGGAATTACTTCAAACCGCCGTACAGCAATTGGGGTGGTGAACTTTTTTTTAATTTGATTTTAATTGCCTACATTTATACCCTATTACATCAATAAGCTGTTGATGCTATGTGAAGCCACAAAGGAGGGTTTGAACCTAAGCTCTTACTATACACTTACTATTAAATCATCATTTATCCAATTAATCATGTTTCAGTAAAGCAATGCAAAGAAAAGGTAGATGCTAGTGATGTCTTCCGAAGCTAAACCTGTAAGTGACACTTACCGATAGTTTCAATGTGAAACTCCAATTCAAGCACTCAATTAACTTTCCTGCATAAACCAAAACTATGACTTTTTACTCTATGCCAGAACTATATGCATATTTATCTATTTTGTCAAAAACTTCTTCCATTATTTATACTTTGTCCAGGCAATTATTGGAAGGTGATATCAATTTTAATGTCAGTTGTTAAGACAATTATAGTATAAATATATTATATTTGTACCATAGTTGCTTAACCATATGACAAAAGTGTTATATCACATTCAAAAATAAGTGTACTTCAAAAAAATTTGCTGTGGAAAAACGTAACTTCCAAGGGTGATATCACTTTTTTTTTTAATGTGAACACTATTATCACATGGCAGCTATAAGAATCTATAATGTATAAGGGATAAAATATATATATTGACTACATACAAAACGCCTACTTCAATTTGTTTCTGCCTCCTCCAAACAAAAATAGTGGTGCTAGACCAATGAGTGATATCCAGTACGGTTCACAAGACTTATACTCCAAAAAATATTTTCTGTGACAGTCAACTTTATATGGAGACGTAGTGGCTGCTCATAAAACAAGCATCATATAAGTATAAAAAAAATTACCTGAAATAACCATAGCATACCACTTTATGCCATCCCTATTTTGTGCATCTCACTATATTGTTTGAGAACATTTTTTTGGATAATGCAATTTAATGATTCTTTATTTTCCCTTCAAAACAAAATATCCCTTTACTTTTTCCATGAACACATCAGCAATTATTCTTCAAACCCTACATATATTATACACATTATGTGTATACGCATGCATGTATATGTATACATTATTTACATGAGTCAGGTGTAATGAATGGTGCATTCTGGTATTAGATATATAGCCTCCAGTGTGTGCTATACAGCATGAGATAACACTGTCAGATACTGTGAGTTATCTCAGAGTAATAAACCTAACAATAAATACTATTGTGAAAATATCTTGCATAGAATAAACATACATATATAATTATTGATATCAAAGTATATACATAAATAGTATAGATTCCCATGTGATTAGATGACAGCTAAGGCTATAAATTTAATAGCAAGAAGTCTTACTTCTTAATCATACACTATGTGCACACTTTCATTGATACTACTATAACTACTTCTTTACAGTGCTTACTGGTTCTACTAGATCAAATATCTTCTGAGAATGGACATCCTGCAGCTTAGATACATACTCAAAAATGAAACCATGGAACTCCTTGGTTTTTGTTCTTAAATTGTCATCAAACTAAAAACAATTATACACATAAACAAGAATAGAATAGCTTGTAAACAATTATTCTTTAATATTATGAAAATCAACCAATGAAATAACAGTAACTAATGATGCTATTCCAGCTATCAATATTTATCATACTACTAAATAAGTTGATTTTCACATGATGTTTCAAATTAGAAATTTAATAGTAAGATTACTACTCACTAAGTCACCAAGTTATTGCCTGAGATATGGCAATCTCAATATTCAATGACTTAATTATAACATATAAACACTAATGCCTATGGGTCTACCTGTCCCATTGAGGAAATATATCTAGCAGCCAAATAGGTCCCAGTTCTAATTCAAATGCTAGAAAGAAAGTACTTGTTGCTGTGGTATCAGAAGATACACCAGGATATGGAAGGTGGGGAGGAAGGTTAAGGTTAAAAGTGACAATCCTCTAGCTGATGATGCTTCTCAAAGAGCATGCCCCATCACTTGCTTGAGAATAACTTGTAGTGGAATGGGCATTCATGGTTAAAGATACCTACTAGTCAGAATGGCCTAAATCGAATATGAATATGTGTTCCATAAAGAAGTCATGAACATCCCTGTTTTCCACTTGCTGTTCAGGGCATAAGTAAAATATCGCACAAAAATTCCATATAGGAACATATCGACAAATCTTTGAAACTTATTGCATAAAATATTACAACTAAAGGAATAAAAATATTGCACTATCAATAAACATAACTGGAACATGCAATACAAATTTTGCAGCAATTAAGTCGTACTAGAAATGTAACTTAACACAACATTTCCAAGTGTATACCTCTGCTATTCGGTCTTCTTCCTTCTTTTTGCACAGCTGTTGTTCAAGTGAAGCATAGTAAGTGTGTGACTCTTGATTGAATATTTTCTTTTCAGCCTACGTACACCACATAATATAGCTATAATGCTATTGAATAGTTGAATATCTTACATAGACTAACCTTGGCCTTCTTTACTTTATCATTGCTAAACATTTCTAGGCTTTCAATTAGACGTTCAGGTATTGTTTTAATCTAAATAGAGCAAAAAACAGATGCTAGAAAATTTTCAGGTCAATTTGATATTTTAATCTAAACTTAAGAACAGTCAGGCTAGTGCAAATAATTATAGTGTCTAAAGTTAGTACAGTAGACCCTCAATTATCCGAACACCTCAGGACCGAGGGTTGTTCGGATATTTGAAATGTTCGAATATTCTAAATAAGTCATTTTGAATGGGGTCTTAATCTCTTATCTATTTAATACACAGCAAAATTCCAATGAATATCATTATAATTCCCCAAAAATGGTGTTCGGATTAGCGAGAGTTCGGATAAACGGGGTTCGGATAACTGAGGGTCTACTGTATATCCAACGTATTATGAATAATTTATTACACTCATTATACAATAAGGGGAGAACATTCACTGCCTGAAAAGTGTCCTTTGACAACCATAACAAAATTGTAAGCTGACTCGTGCACATATGCACATACAAACACTCCTTTAAACAAATAATACAGTTACTTACCATTCTGCGACGAGAATCTTCAATGCCAACTAAAAAGCAAGAAGTACTCGATAGGAAATCGTCTAAATATAGCCATTATCAAATATACTATAATATCATCATAGTGCAGTGACTATAGAATGTTGTTGTTTTTTAATGTGCAGGAATGAATAATTAGGGAACTGAATTTACCAATCAAGATTTTGTCCTTTTCTCTTTCTTTGGTAGTATTGAAATAAAAGTTACGCAGCGAACTTGCAAATTCTTCTTGAGCTTTTGAAAATTCTGAGAACAAATTAAGAAAAAAGTCATATATTCCTTTAAATCATGAAATTTTTATTCACTTTCAGAAATACATGACATATTGTGAAAGAGATTTTTTCATTGATATAAGAATTATATTGGAATTGTAAACTCCCCATGCCAGCAGCCATGTGTCCCTTTTATAGTATTTGTGTGAAAGCAGCATGATTGCATGTGCATAGAGGAGCAGACTAATAACATATAGGTTGAGTTAGAAAAAAAAAAGAAGCTTATAACCATACTCTCTCTATACAAATACAATTTAAACTAGGCCATCATACAAAGATCAAGGGTGTTGGAATAGGAAGCCAGGAGTTGCTAGCCCCCCAGATTTATTGCTTAGGGGAGCATAGGGAGGCATGCACTATGCAGATTTAAGCATTGAATTGCTTTGGGAAACTTATAATTTATGTTTGTTTCATGAATATTATAGAATTGATTTTTATGAAAATAAATTGGTTTGTTATGCAGGGTGCCCATCCCATTCCAACCCCCCTCCCACTTTGAAGCAACTTCCACCATTCCTGAATAATCACTACTTCAGGCTGCTATGTAGGTAGAACTAGGCAGGAACTCAAATTTCCTGCATGTCTCACACTGTAGGAAAATTATCTATCTTTACACCTATCCTCCACACTGTAGAAAATGTATCTATCTTATCCTATAGAATAGGTGAATCAAACATAACGCTAGCGTGCCTGTACACTTACTAGTGATACCCTTGAGCAAAAATGGCGAGCGAGCCTGTGCACAAAAGAAATTCTTCAGTAGTATCTATAAGTCCCCTTCTAAAAGTAAAAGTACGCAGCCTTTGTGATCAAAATATACCTAACAAATCTGAAACTATACTTTCTTACCACAATTGTCAGAGTACTAGTATTTTCTGTAGTCTCTATTATCGCTGTCCGACCATCTGAGTTACCAGTAGCCTATGACAATGAGCATTCACAGCTACTACAAACGGCCGAGTTTTTTTTAATTGCGTCTGGTAAAGGGTCTCAATAGACTAGTAACCTTTCGCCGTAGCATTTTGCGGCTTAAGAAACCAAGAAGTTCTAAAGAATTACCACGCAATGTTGAGTCTGACAGTAAGTTGTTAAGACCTAAGTGAGTCTTGTGACATTTAGAAACTACCTAAGTTAGTCTTGTGACATTTAGAAACTACCTAATGCATTTCGTGAGATACGGGATTGCTAAACAGAAAGATTCTGTTTAGCTAGTGGAGGTATGTATGGGAAGGGTTAGACCACAAAGCAAACATAAAAATGCGAGAGTCAAAGTACAAAAATGACATAAACAGTCCACACATAATATTATAGACAAACTAGCGGTGCATATCAGCACAAATATCAGCGAGCCTGCCTAAATGTATTTTAGCTTGGTTCATGCAAAAGAGTATTTATAGCAGTTGACCATTAATTGTAGCAAGCAAATACAATATTACTTCTTACCTTAATATCCTGAGTAATGGTAACTTTTCTGTAGTATCAAATTTAAGCCATTCTGACTACCTCAAATTACCAGTAACTCTAAACATAAACAACGAGCAAAGTATAGCGTTAGCTATCATAGTAATTGTATTAAAGTACCCAAACTCTTCATTATTCCATTTTAGACAGTGGCGCTCCAATCAGATTGCAGAACCGTTAATTATGCGCATTCCTCAACCACATATTCAATGCGTCCCAGTTTATTCCGCGTTGTTAGCGGTGGAAGATCAAGTGATAAAGAGCGTGTTTAGGAGTTAGAGTTTCTGGTAAGCCAGAGCAGATGAAAGGGAATTTTAAAATTTGTAGCTCTCCCTAAAGGGTAATGCTTATTTCCAATGTTTTGTCACTTGTATTATGACCAACTCCTACACAAGTGTGAACCAGCCATTATTATTGTTGTTGTTCTGCATTATTCATTATTGAAACACCATGGTCGCAACGAGGCATTCCAAAAAAATGTTTACTTGCAACAAAATGTTTACTTGCAACAAAATGTTTACTTGCAACAAAATATTTACTTGCAACAAAATGTTTACTTGCAACAAAACTCACGATTGATTTTAGCCTACGTGTTAATGATGACGTAATAAACCTGTGATGTCATTTGCACAAGTCGTTGATACTAGAGCTACCAGACCCTTTCTTTCCTCCCCGCCCACCAATATAGGTAAGGTAAAGGGTCAGTGATGCCAGACTAACTAGTCAAACACTGCCTGAAAAGTATCCATTGACAACCACAACTAAATCGTAAATTGGTGTATAATATATGTTGATGACTAGTTTGTTAACCTCTACCACCTTGTAAAATTTTTGTTAACTCTAACTATCAAGACAGTTTAAGATTTTGTTATGGTTGTACATGTTTACCCTGTGAAAGTTAAAAGAACAATGGAGAAAAGAATGATTATCAGGAAGTGACCAAGAAGGGCTTCAATGAGGACCTCTTACTAACTGGCACTCTAATGGGGCTAAGGATAAAGTTTGGAAGAAAAAAATTACAAATAGTGCAAAAATAATTCAGATATGTTGAATTATTCGAACTTTGAGAGCAGGAGATAGCACTATATAGGTGCACCATGATGTTTTGACCAAGCATGGTAAAATTATGACAGGTACACAGTCAATAATTTTGTGAAACACAGTTGCAAACTTTTAATGATCATTACAGAGGTGTTAGTGAAATAATGTATCAATGTTACCTTTCACTTAGCTGAATAACCATATTTATCTCACCAATGCTTACTTTGCTAACTCTTTCCACTTACCTTCATTTGCCTTCATCATTTTACGACACTCTTTTACCAAGGTTTTTATAGCTGCAGAATTTTCCTCTAGCTCTTTCTCATACTGAGCTAGTATTCCCCTAAATCTAGGAGAGTCTACAAAGCATTCCCCATAAATCAAGGATTCAAGAGTCATGATGATTTCCAGTCAGAATAGTTTGATATGAAAATGTTGCAACAGAACAAGAACTTAGTCTATAGCTAGCTATTATTTACTTATGTAGCATGTACATTGTATTGTCAATTTCTTATATAAAATCTAAACTTCCTTCAGCTAACAAAACTATTGTCTACTAGCTAGCTACACTGAAGAAATAACAATATCTACCGTTCGGAATCGAACCCTTAACTGCCAGAACACCTACGACATTAAGTTTTATTCCATTATTAACATTATTATTCACTCATGCTTATTTATTCACGCATGCTCGTTTATTCTTATTTCCTTGACTAGATCACTATCAGGTCATTCACTTCAGTTACTAGTTTTGTCTCTTTCTGTACATTGCCACCTGTTGGTCAATCAATATTGTTCTACCTACTAAGTAATTAAATATCGGGTCTTTCTCTTAGCTAAGACAACCTATATTCAGAGGATCCAGTCAACGGGAGACTGAGGAGATATTTACGAACTCTGTCTCTATTCGTTGTATAGAAATCTTCTGACGGAGTCAGGTAGTCAGTTGACTGTTCTTTGTGGAACTCTGACGTTATACCCACGTGCACTTATAGTAGGTCTTCACTGCACTTTACTCTGCTTCTGTTAGTGTAGTGCGAGTCAACTGACTACGCGGGATCGAGTCCTCAACGTGCTGAATAGTCCCAAACGTCCACTTCAAAGAACATTCGTGTGTTTAGTATGTGTAAAATTAATTAATTAATTTCTTTTTATTATCTCTCTAATTTACAAAGTTAAACCTTTCACCAATCTTTGCATATCCATTTTAGAGAAAGCAATAGACTGATATAAAGTCCAGTGACTGGTGAATGTTTAGGATTCTTTTTCCACTTAAAAGGCTTGTGTAACACACGAAAATTCATGTTGGCATTATAGTATGTTTGTGGTGAAATACCGCCACATAATCAAAGAAACTGTTATTCACTTTTGTTTGTAATTGCAGAAAGGATTGATACATGTAGTAGCTGCTTCTTGGACTGCAGCACTTTAAGTACAATGTTTTCTTCCTCTGTGGTCAATAAAGCAACATCAACGTGATTCAGTCATTCTCAGCTGAAATAATTGTAATAATAGCAAATTTTGAGGGTTCTAACAGCCAATATTTTAATTAAAACTTAATCCGACTTTTCGACTTCTTGTCAAAGTCCAGATGAGCTATTATAACAACAACATGCTTAATTCCTTGACCCCACTATGGCTGAATGATTCTCCAGGTACACTATTGTTGCTCTTCTGCTCACAACTTCTCTGGAAGCTAAGAATGAGACTGGCTGATTCATTCACAGTCTGATTCGTCCTAGTGTGGCTGCTCGGAACTGAGAAAACAATGCTAATTTTGAACATAGAAAACATCATATTAGCTGACTTTGGACAGTTGATCTTAAAGACCATTTCTGAAGTGAATTCTCCAAACAAATTCTCAATTCTTCCACTACAAGTGCCTTGAGCTATACCTCTTCCTGGGAAGCCTCTCTCAAACACAAGAGAAAACTGTACACAACAAAAATTTAGCTTGTATATTATATAACTTGTTAAATCCAACTTACTATGCACAACACCTGTGGTTGGTTAGCTAACCAAGGTATATGATTATCCTTATGATAGCTAGCTAAAGTAAAGAAAAGATAACTCAGAGCCCACCTCAGTAGAAAGTTAAGAGGAAATGGAAAACGCTTCCTAGTAGTTTCTCTTCTCTGGTTTATTGGAAGCCCAACTTTAGTGCTACGCTGAAGTTGAAATTTCAGATGGGTAGGAGCAAGTTATGGGATAGTTACATTACATCCAAAAGAGAAAAAAATATCTTAACATGTTTTCTGGAATACAGTTAGTAAGTAATAAAGCTAAAAAGTAGTTGTCAACATTCTAACATGGGTTATATTATGAATGCCGCTAATAAAATTGGCCCCTCCCCCATTATTATGGAGATGAAAAACGAACCTAAACACATGAATTTTGCTTACTTTATTAACTAACGGATTCATGTGTTTAAGTTCGCTACAAGAATAGCATCCTTCTTTTCATTTCAATGCACAAAAAGTCATTACCAACAGGTCGACAACTTCATTGCTCAGTTCAATTATAGTTTTTCAGGACCTGTACAGTATGTAATCATAATATACTGATGGGAAAGACATGGTTGACCTTGTACCATGCACAATATTGATATCTAACAATAGTTTCAATAAAAAGCCATCCATGTACACAAATCTCCAAACAAAAGGAGAGCCCTTCCCCCCTGTCTTGAGACATGGGGGAAGGGGGGGGGGGGGGGGGGGGGTGGGGGGGGGGTGCCATCTGTGGGCCTCCCTGTTCCTGTGCCTATGCCAGTGTAATTTTTGACATGTAGCAAATGGTGATAAGCCTAAACCGCTTAGAACATTTTTGTACACATGTCATGGTATTATGTACTCAGATAGTTTAAATTGTGTTGATCAATATTATGAACTCACAAATACCCTCATTAATAGCAATACTGGCCATCATAAAATTTATTTTACTATGCATCCGTGCCGGTGACGTGAAAAAAAGAATCACACCAATCCTATACCTTCCCATTTTATGTGGGTGTGGGGGGAGGGGGGAAGGAAAGGGTCTGGTGAGAACTCAACATCAGATTCATACTCACTTACGTATGTGATGTCAACATTAAGGGGTGTGCAAAATTAGCATTCTATAAGTGAGCATTTTTACGTAGAGTCGTACATGCGCACTCACGGCTCTACCGTGTAAAGGATAATAGGATGCAGCACTTTGCTTGTTATATTAATGTTTTCTACGAACAGAAATCAGAAATCTATGGAAGGCAATGGTTTCAATTGAATCCCAAAAAAAGCAGAAAGAGAAGTGAATCTTGTCAACATTGACAGCAGAAAAGAAAGATATTTTTCAAGAAGTGTTTCTATGTCTATACAATTTTGTGAAGAAAGAAGAGGCAATATGAAAAACAAATACACAATGCTAACAAATATAGGGAGATTTGTATCAATCAATCTTAATACTGCCTAGCCCATTATCTTATATAGGCAAAGATTCATCAGTCATCATCATCATTAGTTATTATTATTATTTTATTATTATATTACTTATTATTATTTATTATTATTTATTATTATTCATTATTTATTTATTTATTATTATTATTATTATTATTATTATTATTATTATTATATCTTGTCACAATGGTGATAATTATTATAATTAACCTTTTAACCACGATGGATAGGATAGTATGTTGACAGAACTAGGAAGGAAGTACATAGGTGTAATTGATGATGTTTAATGCAAATTTTTCAGGTTAAGTGGAAGCTGCAGATATTGATCCAAGGATTTTTCTGGCTCACTTCTAAATTGCACAAAATTCTGCTCACACGACTCTATAGTAACCGTGCACATGTCTCTTTCACAAGCACAGCGTGATCTCACCAATTTTATCATAATTCAAGGTAATTCAATATTTTTAGCATAGTATGGGCTCGTAATCGTGTTGCTGTAGAAGCAAGTGTTGTTGGTTATTGACCAACAACACTTACTTCTACAGCAAACACCAGCACAAGATTATATTTCAACCCTAGCACCATAAGGAGGTAAAAACATGTCAATTAACCAGCTTGATGCTGCTCAGGCATAGTTGAAGGCCATCCTCCACCTCCTATTCAGTATTTTCTTGTCTTGATCATTGTCCTAGAATAGATTGGCCTGCACTGCGTAGAAACGCAAATTCATTTTAATTAGTACAATCTCATGGAATGCCACTATATCAATACTGCGATCTGATTGGACGCCACTTGTAGTAACTCCGGTACGAATCTGATGTGGAACTATCACCAGACCCTTCATTCCCCCCCCCCATATAATGAGAAGGTAAAGGGTCGTCATCGCCGGACTACTACGAGTTTTGTGGTCCAGTGAACAGACGTACTTTACCTGTTCAGTGGAGCGTTGAGGGCGGAACTTAGTCTGGCGGCGCTGCCAAACCCTTTACGGTTAGGTAAAGGGTCTGGCTGCGCCAGACTAGGCGGAACTCGGATAAACATTGCTCGGATAAACGTTGCTCCGGCCAAACAAACAATCTCTAAAAAAGTATCTTTAATTGGTGGCGTTCTCTGGTATAGGCAGTCTGAGGAGTAGATGACTACCTTGAGAAACAGTAAGTTCGTTTTTTGCTTCTATGATTGCCTGGGCGAGGTTCAGATTCAAAAAGTGACTTTTGTAGCTATATAGGATAGCCAATATTTGTTGAAATTAAGAAGCTTTTTTACAAATACTGAATGAAATAACATGAACCCTAAACGTAGTATGATAAAGTTTGAATGCATAAAGCTGTAAAATTATAGTTCTAATTTTTTTGTGTTGACATTAAAGCTTTAGTTACATTAACATCCACTTTTGATTTGGTGAATCAAGTAAGATGCCATAGGCTCATAATATCCGTGATGAACTTTATGATCAATCCTTGGTCAGCAAATATGTCGTGGTCGGTTGACCATTCCTAGCTAAAGAACTTGACCTTTTGGTTGCAAGTAGGCCACTGAACTTGTTAGAATTCTAAAGGAAGTTAGGATAGTTTCTAGCTAGCTATGAAGTTAGTTAAATTTTTTAGTCATTCTTAGAAAATAATAATATAGTTTTATAGCCAATATATATGTAATAACCTGACATTTTCTACTTCTTGCCAAGGGGGATTTTGGCAAAAAGTCGAAACGTCAGATTATAAGTTTTAAATAGTTGCTATTAAACAGAGATAAACAGATATTGTTGGGAAGTATCCAGACAAAATTTTAAGCTGTCACTTTTTATTTTTTCAGTTGTTTGTCCAAACTGTCAGGGTTAGAGTACCAGGTCTTCACTGTGGCCACGCCCATTTTGATTATTAACACACTTTTATGCTATGATTGTTCAATGTAATTAGGGAACAAATTGGATACACATGGCATTTTATCTATTCTGAACAGAGAAGGGTTTGCAGCAGCCAGATGGGACACACTGGGAGTTATGCTTGGTGTGCCATCTCATATCCTTGAGAACATTCGTCTTGAAAGAGCTGGGCAGGCCAACATGCAACTCGTGGCAGTCATTGATTATTGGCTCAATAATTTGAAGGCCAACTGGGAAGTTTTGGCTGATGCATTGGAACAGAGTAATCATAGGAGAATAGCAGACATTATACGTGAGGCGGAGAATATACAAAGTTAGTAATACAAGAATAAGGTCACTGAATAAGGAATAAGCCAAATTTAGATACTAAGGGCTCAAATTTTTATTGTATGAATTTATGAAAATTCTGTGTTGTGACATGAAGGAGTCAATACAGTGGGAAAAGTTTAGATGAGCTACTTTTCTGATACAGTATTAAATATTTTTTTCCCACTTCTTTCAGATAACTGAAAAAAAGTATTAAAGAGAGTTACACATTTACTCGTGTTGATCATACATACAGGAAGTAGAAGTGATAATTCAAGTTCAAGTGGAACTGAGAGTGACAGAAATGTAAGTAGAGATCGTGGTGGAGGTTCTCCAGTGAATAGTGGAGGTTCTTCGGTGAGCAGTGGAGGTTTTCAAATGAATGGTAAGTGGCTAGAATGGTGGCAGAGGTAACATACAAGATAATCAGACTAGTGGTGGAGATATTTGAATATTATCACTAAGATTCAGTTTTTTTGTTACTTATTTAGTGCATTTTGAAACATAGCGTGCACTATGCTATATTTACATTCTGATATCCTAATTCAGTATATTTTGCAAGGTTATTCATTCATATTTTGTGTAATTACTAGGTTTCACAAATGATGAGTGTGTAGAAAGAATAGTTGGTTGTTTAAATCTGTAGCAATGATAGAGGGTGATAAAATGCAGATGTTGGTAACTTGAGTAGAATGCTATAAAGAACTACGCAAGTAATGTGTGTATGTGATATAAAAAATAAATAAATATTATACTGTCTCTAATTACATACGTAAGTGGTGTCATTTCACCACAATCTCCATTCCCATGCAGTGTTTTACCATTTAGTTATGCACAGTTTAGTGATAATCAACTCTTTATTATATTCATGTAGGAGTGGTGTATGCAATTATTGGTGTAGCTATTATCACAATGGTTGTCGGAGGTTCATTGCTGTTAAGAGGTAATAATACTCATGCGACTATTGTCATATTACTACGTATTATTTGTAATTAGCTACATATTTTATTTTCTTGGTAGTAGCTATAGTATAGCTATCTATTTGTGATTTTTCACGATCTGTCATTAGCTTGTATGCATTAAATATTTCTAAATGAAACTATCGGTCTAGATGGCAAATCGCACATTGCTGTGTAATTTGTATCCTAATAGGAGGGGGAGGAGGAGTTTCACCCAAAAAGGATCCTCATGTTCCTCGTGAAATAGATCCGAATGTACCAGATAAAGACTTTCCGAGTACACCAATTCAAAGAGAATTAGATTTGGAGACAGAGCTTTCTGAAGTAGCCGACTGGAACAGCTTGTGTTCCTACCTAGGAGTCAGCAGAAGTGTCATAGATGATCTGGACAACAGCGGTGAGAGTGCAACTTTAAAGAAGCGGAAATGTCTGAACAAGTATTATGACAATGGGGAAGCTGACTGGGCAAAGGTGGTGACCGTTGTGGCAAACCCTCCCATCAACAAAAAGAAGAAGGCATGTGAAATTGCTGCAAAGTATATTGAAGGAATTGACAAAAAGACTTGTTTGGAAAAGTTTAAGAATTAGATTTTTTATTTATCATTAGTTTTATCAATTGTTTGTACATGCATTTGGTCACAACACCTCATTTTTTTTTGTGACTGAAATGGTAAACATGAAATGAGTACTCATGCAGGTCTTGCTGGTTAGTGGTTAGCCCCTTGGGTTGTTCCTGAAGTGATAGTTGCTGAATTGGTTTCTTCAATGTAGTAAATGACATAGGAATGGTAGCTATAAGAATTGTTACCATTGCCGTGATACATAATCACGTGAATCTTGTGTTTTTCTTTATTTATCAGTAGTGTTGATATATGTTCAGACAAACATAAATAGAAAAACTCTAATCTAAGGGACAAAAATAAGCACACCAATGGTGTCTTATCCATTTATTATTAGTGGGGACGTCACATCAAAAATCGCAACCATACTTTCATATTCTTCAACAACAATAAGGTAAAGGGAAACACCACAAATTTACGCTCATTAAGAGAGGGGCGGAACGGCCCTATTCAAGGAGGCGGCTTCTACTTCGTTTTATGTGCTGGGTAAATGCTCGGGAAAATTAGTAAGTTCCTATTTGTTGTTGGCCAGTGAAAATAGGATATGTATACAGTTATTTTACTATATACTCCTACGTCCTTAGTTATAATGGTATAGCCAATAAAATAGAAGTGTTTGTAGTGTTTGTTTTTTTGCATGCATGTATGTACGTAGGAATCGCAGAGTATTACATGAAACAGTTGCTGTTTTTCCTGTCTTTTTTGTGCCTCATCATTTTTATCTTATTATAGAGTATGTTGTAGTTATTGGAATCATTTTTATTGGAGTTTGGCTCTATCCAAGAGATACAAAAGGTATACTAGTTACATTTATTTAATTATATACATAACTGTCACACATTTCTGTACTTAATATGAAACTTTGTTTTATATCTATTTCTACTTATAAATTGAGCAAGAATTGTTGTTTTACATTATTACAGTGACAAAGGACAAGGATACTGAACCCTCTGTAAAAGTTTCAGGCATAACTAGTTTTCCAATAAAGAACAATTTGGACTTGATTAGAGAATTATCTGAAGTGTCCGATTGGATTAGCCTCTGCTCCTTTCTTGGAGTCAGCAGAGGCATCTTAGATGATCTGGAACACAGTGGGGAGACTGTGACCTTAAAAAGGAGGAAATGTCTCAACAATTATTACGACAGTGGGGAAGCTGACTGGGCTAAGGTGGTGTCTGTTGTGGCAAACCCTCCCATCAGTAAAAAGAAGAGAGCATGTGAGATTGCCAAAAAGTACATGGAAGGCATTGACATGCAGACTTGTCTGGCTAAATATAAAATTTATTAGCTTCTTTTATTGCAGCTATTCACAATATTGTCACACCAAAAAAAATTATGATTCAAATGCACTCTTCAGTGCTTTCTTTCACTTGATAAAGTCATTTTGTTAACATAAAACGAATTACAGTAGTCTGGCGAAACTGAACCCTCTACCAAATATTAGCTATTAAAATAGGTAAATATCGTCAATTAAATGGGCGTGAGTGGTGCGCACACCAGTGAAAAAAAGAACAACAACAAAAATAAACTACGATAATTGCCACAACAACGGAGCGGAGGAGTAACCAACTTTAGGCTAGCATCATCAGTAGAGCTGAGCGCAATGTCCTATCCCGGCTATCCTCCTGGAGGCCCCGGCGGTGGCTATCCACCTCAGCAAGGAACCGGTGGTCCAGGATATCCAGGTGGAAGCGGCGGAGGTCTAGGATTCGGTGCTCCGGCTGGTTATCCTCCTCCTAACCCTGGCTCCCAGCAGGTACGAAAGAAGCAATAATAGAGGAGGCTAAAAAAAGTATTGATGCTCCATGCATTGAGAGATTCAATTACAATAAGTTTTCTTTATTTTTGGCACCTTAGATGCATCTCTTTCCTAACTTATTAAATTCAGTGCATACACACACATACATGTAAACATAAAAATCGAATTTGGCTGGAGAAATAAAGTTGCAGTGGGAGGGGAGAAAGAAGAAATAGAAACATCATTTGCTGTAGGGTTGTCCATTTAGTGTGCATATGCACACCAACTGCAAAGAGTTGGAGCATTGTATAGTGTGTGTGTGTATGAGTGAATGTGTTTGTCATGTCTCGGGCAGGGAGGACCATGGATGCCTTCTGGTGGAGGAGGAAGTGGAGGGGCTCCTTACCCCACATCAGGTGCCCCCCCTTATCCATCAGGTGGTGGAGGTTTTCCTGGAACAGGTTCCGCCCCTTATCCTCCTAGTGGTGGTGGAAATATGCCGGGAAGTTCATCAGGAACCCCTTACCCTGCCCCTGGAGGATCTTCTACAACCGCTCCATATCCAGGTGGTGGTGCAGGGGCACCTTATCCAGGGGGCAGTAGTGGGGCCCCTTACCCAGGAGGTGGAGCTCCTACAACATCTGCGCCTTATCCAGGGGGGAGTGGGTTTTCAGCGGCGCCATATCCTGGTGGTAATAGCAGTTCAGATCCATATCCTGGAGGAGGAGGCAGTTCAACTTCTGCACCTTACCCGACTCCAGGCTCTACTTCTTCCTATCCTTCACAAGCTCCGCCTTACCCTCAATCATCACAGAAACAAGCTCCAGGTGGATATATGGTATGCATAATCTCTATTAGAAATACAATATGGAGAGCTTCTCAGATTGCTAAGGAATCTTAGTTGTTATTGTTTTCTCCTGAAATATTTAAAAAAAAAATTATAGTTTAGCAAGATTACTGGTTATGCTGAGTTTAGGGTTTCTGGTTTAGAGAGATCTATGATTAACTATCTTCCCCATGAAGAAAGTTGGGAATATTTTCACATATATATAAGTTCCATATTCAGGGATTCTTTTAGGAATTTATCTGTGGGGGAGGGGAGGGGGGGGGGGGGGGGGTTGTCTGCCAGACCCTTTACCTACCACTTTGCAGGGAAGGGTCTGGTCAAATGCAATAAGGCCACTTGTTCTGCTGACTCAGCATATTTTCCACAACCATTATACAATTCATGTGCAGTTTCCCCCACTTCACGTGGGGAACCTGAACAAGGCACTATATTGCATTCGACCAGACCCTTCCCCGCAATGCAGTAGGTAAAGGGTCTGGCTATGCCGGACTAGGGGGATGGGAGATAGAGCTACGTAGGCTATCTCAAGGTGGGGTGGGGGGGGGGGGGGGGGGGGGTCACAACTATCATGAGATGGAAGAGGTGTGGCTAGTACATACATAGAGTATATTGGAAAGTGACATCATTTCGTTAATTTTTAAGGGCTTACTTCCTATTCTAACTTGCTTCAATGAGCAATCCTATATTATAGCCACTCACAGCATTTTCATGGACAAAGCTTGCCATTATTGGTAGCCATACTATGTTAACGTGGGTTAGCTAGTCATCATCAACCGGCTTATCATTTGTCTCTAGCTCTTCGTCATTTGAACCTACACCATCCTCCAAGGAAGTTAACTGTTCTGATGTAATTCAGTAGACTCATTGCTTCTCTCTACCAGGTGCTTCATGTGGACTTTGCTGCTCCTAAAGTGGTTTCTTGGCAATAGATCTTGTCATCCTGTGATCAGTCTGTACCGAGAGGCCACGAATGAGCAGACAGTCTGAATTCTTGTATACAATATAAAGGAAGTGGCTACGAGATGGATATTTAATACAGTTAGCATGTGAGCATTTGGATACTAACTGAGGGCAATCATAATTATGTTGTAGAGCTTGAACAATGTGACACTAGCTGCAATTATTGAGGACACTAAGTACTTGCATGCTTGATATTTAAATACGGGTAAGGACATACCAGTACTTGCACACTTGTACTTACTTACTGGTACTTGCTTACTATGACCTGCATACTGGCTTTTGCATACTTGCATACTGGTGCTTCCATACCAGTACAGTCATACTGGTGCTTCCATACCAGTACAGTCATACTGGTACTTCCATACCAGTTCAGTCATACTGGTGCTTCCATACCAGTACAGTCATACTGGTACTTCCATACCGGTACAGTCATACTGGTATTTGGTACTGTTGTTGGTATGATGTTATCATGACTGAACTTCATACTGTGATAGATTATCGTGTTTCTTATTATGAATACGTTTTAAAACTTTTCAATAGGTGTAGAATACTTGTTTACTGTAGGAAGAGGTTGTCTTGGAACCTTCTCTAAAGGAGTTTTGTAACTCTATCCATTTACAGGAAATATTGTTTATACTGTACTTCTTTAATCTACTTTTAAAAAGAAAGAAATAGAGCAGCAAGTTAGTATAATGGTAATGTAACAATAATACATAAACAGCAATTATAATTGCTGCTGCATAGATTATAATATGCCATTTGTTGATATTGAGAGCTATGAGTTTGTAATTTTATATGCTTTATTCAAGTAATTATTTCTCTCTTGTGCTTCCAGAATGCCCCGCCTCCTGTTCCATCTGCAGCCACTCACAGTCAGTCCAGCCACAAGAAGAATGTGGCGCAGGCTACGGCAGGTGTGGCCTCCATGAGTGTCAGCAGTTATAAGGTAAAGGATAGGCAATATTTGGAATTGTGTTGGGGAGTAGTAAGTGGCGAAAGGTGGGGCAGATATGATGATAATTTACCAAATTCATATAGATTATCAGCTGTTATTAAGGCAAAATGACCAAAAGCTTAAAGTTACAAATGGCTTCATTTTGCTACACTTATCAGGGTTTCATAGAGGGGGGGGGGGGGGGGGGGGGGGGGGAACCTGGGATATCCCCCCCCAAAAGAAAATTTCCCCCCCCAAAGATTTTGCTCATTCAATTATTTAATAGATTTGAATTTCATAATAGCAATACCATAAGAACAAAGACACGTTAAATAAAGTCACTCTTAAAGTATGATTCTATGATTGCTTTGTTTGAATATATCTAATATTTCACTAAAGTTTATTTCGTTCAGTTCAGGACCTTCAATGGCAATTCTCATTAACCGTGCCAAGTTCTGTTCTGTCAGCCGGCTTCGTAATCTAGTTTTTATGAGTTTCATTTCACTAAAAGATCTCTCAGCTGTGGCTGTACCAACTGGAATCGAAAGCATAATGTCAATCAGTTTAAACGTCTCTGAAAAAATTCCAGTGTAAGCAGCTGAACGTTTCAGTTCTTCTAATACTTCTTAGAACTCTGGTGCTTTCTCCAGTGATTTTGACTTCATAATTTTATCTCTTTCTTGAAGCAATGCTCTCTTGAATATAGCCCACTCTGATATTAAATCGTCCTTGTTTAGCAGAGGTGTTGAGGAATAAGGGGAAAAGTTTATTAACTCTACAAAATGTGTTTGCTCTATGTTAATTGACCTGATTTTCATTGCAATTCTGCTTATTTTGACAATATCTTTGAAGAATAATTCTGGATTGGATGTGGGAGGTGGGGGGAAGGGGGAGAGAAGTTTTTCCTATGTCCCCTCATTAGATTAAACGCTGTTAAATATATTACATTTACTAGTTTCATTGAAGTACTTAAAAAATAAGGACTGTTTCTTACAATCCCAAATTTCCCCCCCCTAAACGCAAATCCTGTATGAAACCCTGCTTATTTTAGTTGACTGGAGATGGAGGAACATATTCCATGTGTGGAAGAGCCCGTAGTGGTTGTAAGTCACTACAGAGTAGTCTCCCGCAGGTGGTTTGGGTAAAGGGTCGAAGGACCAGAAGAAGTTAGTCAGGAAGATGTCAACTTGTCGTAACGCAAGCTAAGATCGAACGCAGCCGCTGGCTTTCACTTACAGCCTTGTCTGATAGCTAAAAGTGCGTACTCTCTAACGTTTTCTAGGCGCTAGAGTCGACAGAGGTAGACTATTTAGACTTCTTAAAGATTATGACTTACACGGAAGTATAAGTGGTGAGTGACTAAAGAGAACATACAGTGGGTTTGGGGAGTTATGAATATGATTGCGTGTGGCTTGAACATGCGTGCATGCAATCAATAACAATCAATAGCAATCTAAGCTAATAATGTTCTAGAGTAGTTCTCTTGGTCTGGGCTAAGTCCCAGACACCATGTTTGAAATGCTCACGGGATACTTGTAAGTGTAATCCTCAAGAAGCTTATTTGTACATTGGAATGTTTGTTATCTATCCAGCCGAACTAGTGCATTTTCCCCACCGGACATGCTGATGTTTAGTATTTATTAGTGCGAATAATGTGACCATTCAACTGAATAAAAGTACAGTTGTGTGTGTGTGTGTGTGTGTGTGTGTGTGTGTGTGCGTGTGTGTGTGTGTGTGTGTGTGCATGTGCTTGTCATTGTGTGTGTGTGTGCGTGTGCTTGTCAGTGTGTGTGCTTGTAGGCATGTGTGTGTGCTTATAGGCATGTGTGTGTGCTTGTACAGGTGTGTGTGTGTGTGTGTGTGTGTGTGTGTGTGGGCTTGTAAGGTACTGGGTGTGCTTGTATGTGTATGTACATGTGTGTGGGTGTGTTTGGTGTGCGTTGTAGGAGCCAGTGACAGAAGGCACAGTGAAGCCATGTGCCAACTTCAATGCAGAGAATGATTCAAGTGCTCTCAGGAAAGCCATGAAGGGGTTTGGTGAGTAGGAGAGGGTGGCACTTCCTTTATTTACTGGAGTTGGATTGTATATGTATATTTTGTATCACATTAAATAATTTACAATGAGGTAAATGGAGCCCCTAAATAGTGTTTTAATAACCGCTCTATTCTGTATATTTTGTATTGAACATGAATAAACTAAATTATTTTCCCGTCAGTTGCTCTGGTTTCCAGTCATCACTAATTTCAAGTCAAATGCAAAAACCAGTCAAAGTAGTTTTCATACGTACCATATCACCATTTAATTGAACATGTTTTTCACTGTTATCTCCTGTAGCAACAGTTCGTTTCTTCTCCTTATATTAGGCACTGATGAGAAGGCAATCATCAATGTGATAGCTTATCGCTCGTGGCAACAGAGGCAGGAAATTATCAAGAAGTTCAAATCTATGTATGGAAAGGTGAGGTCACTGGGTCTCTAATGTGCAGTTGTATTTAAAGTAGGATTTGAGAAAGGGGATGTTTTCTTCAAGCCCCTTCATTGTGTTCTGTTAATATACAGGATCTTATAAAGGAGTTAAAAAGTGAATTGAGTGGTCATTTTGAAGATGTGGTGATAGCTCTGTTCATGACTCCACGGGAGTATGATGCCTATATTCTCCGCAAAGCTATCAAGGTATGTATATGTGTGCATAATGTACATGGGTTATAGAAACACGAGTTGAGGGCAAATGGTCAGAGAAATACATTTTTAAGGCTAAGTTCATTAGCTCATCATGATAAAATATAACACTTGTACATAGTAAGACCCAGTCATAATACTAAGCTTGATAGACCACGTTACTATAATAGGTGAAGTTTCCAAAGATATAAAAAGCTTATTATCTTCTAATATTGAAATTGTGTCACGGCTAAACAATATAGAATCAAAAGTGAATGTGTACTATTTATCTATAGCTATTGTGTGTGTGCTTTATTCATTCCTTACATTGTGTATGTTTTACATGTGTACATACGTATGTATGTACGTATGTATGTATGCTTATGTGTACATACAGTAGATGATTATGAACATTATGTTGTCCTTCGTGAGGGAAAAATGGGCACAAGATGGCAGCATTAGTTATGGGTTCTCTTCATCATCTAGGTTTATTTCTGCATATTATTATTTTGTTTTTGAAAGAGAAGACCGTGTTCTTTTTTGTGGACACACTACATGTCTGAATCACTGGTGCCCATCCCATATTATCAACGCCGCATGTCTAATAAGCACCGTGTTTTAAATAAGTTGCCAGAGTTCACGTTATTGGAATTGGTATCACAGCAGGATAGATTCCGGTTCCTAATGTCGAGTGAAATGCCAATACAAAGATCAAATTTCCAGAACTTTCCCTTTCATTCCTCTGTTCCATAACAGGCAGAGAACTAGTATATAAGTTTGGTGGTGTCTGCTCGGTGCTCTATGTGCATTAGCAACAACTTTGACAGCTCGAATCTTAAAAATTAAAAAAGAAGTGGTTGCATGCAAAAGCACTGGTCGTCCCATGTTGCACTAACTGTTGCAACAATCTCTCCAAAGTTAGGAACCCTTTGTCTTTAGGTATCAGATAAACAAATGGTACAAAATGCTGACAGTTTTCTTATTTCCCTGCACAGTGCCCGATTATCCAGTGAACTGTATAGATGTGTTGTTGTTGTTTTTTAATTATGTGTACAAATTGTGTAAAGTTGGTTAGCATATGTGAGATGTTGGGGGAGGGGAGATCATGTAGTAGTGAGCGGATGATTGTAGGTGTGGCATACTACCTTCACCCGCCCTCCCTCTCTCTCCCTCCCTCTCTCTCTCTCTCTCTCGCAGGGTGCCGGTACCGATGAGAGTGCTCTGATTGAAATATTGTGCACCAGAAACAACGAAGAGATCAAACAGATCAAAGATAGATACAAGTCAGGTACAGCATGTTGTTCATTCTCACAGGCTGTCACATGAGTGGATGATCTATTCACTGAGTGCAGTATGATTGTATCCATTACAGTCACAAAAAAAAAAAGTTGTGTTAGTTGATTGTTGTAAATATATTTTCTAAACTACCATTATACCCAAACTTGGTATAATACACAATTTAGCATGCCTACCAAACACTTTCTTTGGACATTGTTCATGTTTTACATGTAAAGTATTCTCTGAATTGCTGTATGCATTTGTGATCACACTTTACCCACTGTGCAGATTACTCTCGCAACCTGGAGTCTGACGTGAGGTCGGACACGTCTGGTAATTTCAGGAAACTCCTCACATCCATGCTGACGGTGAGTAAAAGATTTAAATTCAAGCTGTTTGTGAGATACATTGTATGGCATTTGTTGTTTGTGTGCATCACAGTTGGTGGGTGTAGTCATTTTAGTCAATTGCTATTGTTGTTAATAGAGAAGTGCATATACGTTATTTGCTTATAAATACAATGTACATACACCAGTGTATTCTTTTTGAGCCTTCTAACCATTTGTGGTGTATTTTAGTCTTTCTGTCTTTCACCAGTTCTGAAGCTTCCATTAGTCTGGTTAAGGGGCACCTATGTACAATTTTGTGGTTGTGTCAAGTGCGAGTTAAAGTGGAGAGAGAAGTTAAATTTTTTTTGTTGTAGTATGTATTGGGTCAGTGGGAGAGATGATAATTAAACACGATTCAGTTAAATACGTAACATGTTACAAAGAATTGCCAGTTTGTATCCATGCACTTTACCAATTAAATGTACAATGCACCTATGCAAGTAATATAATGTATGCAATGTGTGTGTGTATCTAGCAATGTTATTGTTTGTTCTTGTAGTTTTTATAAACTGAGGTAGCTGATTATTAGAGTTCTGTGACTGGCACATTGGTATTATCTCATCTTTTAGGGTGCCCGAGATCCAAATGGCCCTGTGGACAGAGCTAAAGCTAAAGCTGATGCCAAGGTACTATCTTACTCTTCATGCATGAGATGTGGCTCTAAAAAAATGATTATGCGTTAACATTTCTATGATTGTTACAGACATTGTATGATGCTGGAGAAGGAAGGTGGGGCACAGACGAATCCAAGTGAGTGAGACACTATTTAATACTTTCTCCACATTGTGGAACAGTTTTTGGTACAATAAAATAAAGGAAAAGGGAGAGAGCTCCAACTTTTGTGGTGGCTTTACCAACAGACTTCTGTTTGCTCACTTTGTCGCACTGCCAGTTCCCTTTATGAGCCCTCAGTAGGCATCTGTGTGAAGTTTGCATTACTCATTCTGCTGTCTGCCGGTCCTTCAATGAAGTAGTGTTTATAATCCAGTTCCTTCATTTTGTGTTCAACGATTGCTACAGTCTTAATCATGCTTTTATGGGTATCAATATAAAATAATGTACTGTAAGTTGTGCCACGCCTGGGTTTTTATTTTTTATTTTTTTATTATTTTTTTTTTACATTAGCCAATGGGCATCTCATTTCTTTCTTGGGCTTTAATAAGATTCATTGATGTCATTCTTCTTCTGCAGGTTCAATCAAATATTGGCAGCTCGCAGTATCGTTCACCTACAAACTGTGTTTAATGAATACTCAAAGGTTTGTGTGTGTGTGTGTGTGTGGCCGGAAGAGTTACACTTATATGACCATCGCACGGAATGGCAATGTTTACACAAAGAATGTTTATTGTACATCCTCCACTCACCATTGAACCAAACAACTATAAATTTAGTATTTTCATAGTAGATGTCACATGTGATGTACATATTATATCAATCTTCTTTTCATCAAAGTGACAGGAATACATACATTATAGCATAGGCAAGAATAGCACTGAAAAGAAACTTACTGAGTTTAATAATAACCACCCATAAAACCCTCATCTATTGCCTGCAGTAAAGTACACACATGCATAGTCTTGTACTGTTTTAATCTGATGTGAGTTAAAAAATTGTTTAGTTTGCAAGAAGAAAATATTGCTATTTAGTACCATTGGTAGCATTCCGGTGATGATGTTGATCTTAACAATGGATTGTCTCAACTTGCCTTTGACAGTAGTGCTTTAAAATGTATCAATGAAATCTCATTCTAATAATTTCTCCTCTTTGTATGATTCATTTTCTTTAGTTGTGCAAGTATGACATTGAACAGTCCATTGATCGGGAGATGTCAGGAGATCTCAAGGATGGAATGTTAGCAGTTGGTAAGGGATCATCAGTAATTAGCCAACATTATCATGGAACTGGTGCCCCTGCTGATCAGTGTGAGGGCGTGGCCATGGTTTAGGTTTACTTTATTTGCACATGGTGGAGGTGTGTACTTAGCACTCATTTTGGCTCCCAGCCTTGAGTCATGTTGGACTTTTTTTATGGGTCATGTCATTTATCGTACCAAATCTTACAGAATACTCCGCTCTCTACTTCATCAGCTATATGTTGTTGTTGTTGTTGTTGTTGTAGTTAGTTCAATATTAATCTCACTTTACGAGGCTAGAGGAAAGAGAGTAGAATAACGTATAGTCAGTCTATAATTGCAAATAGAGTAATTGTGTTTACAGCTCAAAATAATGACAATAAAGTGTAATAATTTCTTTTGCTGTGCTGCCACTTTAATTATTTTTGTATTATCCAGCACCTTTAATCTATTTCTTCTTCCTACAGTGAAGTGTGTAAGGAATAAACCGGCATACTTTGCAGAAAAGCTCTACAAGTCCATGAAGGTGAATGAATATATGTGTGTATATGTATGTATGTGCATGTATGTTTACGTACATGTTATATGTAAGCTTTTTCATCTTGGTTTGTGAATTTTTTAGGGTCTTGGTACTGATGATTCAACTCTGGTTCGTGTGATGGTTAGTCGTTGTGAAATAGACATGGTGCAAATCAATGCCAAATTTAGAGAGAAGTACTATAAGTCTCTCGAATCCTTCATCAAGGTGTGTGTGAGTGTGTGTACTTGCATAACAAACTAATATTGGCTAGTAGAAGTGAAATTCCTGGCATTACAATGCCACATGGGAAGTACAAAAACATACCTTACTCCAACTATGTTACCATTTTTTCCATGTGCCTTTTTTTTTTCATTTCTTTTTTAATTTGAATAATAAATCTAATTCAAATTGCCAAATTAATGAGCTGAATGTGAATGTTGTACATACTTGAAAGGGCTGTCTGGCCCACATACGTGTAATGATCGTCATAGCTGGGAAACATTCTTGGCGGCCGCAATTATTAAAACATACATTGACAGCCTTTGTGATAGTTGTTGTTGTTTTTTTGTTGTTGTTTTATTTTAATTTTTTAGAATACACTGTAAACAAGAAGAAATTGTAATAATTTTTTTTTCTTTTTTCTTTTTTTTTACTGCAGGGTGACACTAGTGGAGACTATAAGAGAATTTTGATTGCACTTGCTGGAGATGACTGAAAAAATTATGTACACAGTGTTGCAATTGTCTGTGATGTGATTGTTTCTATCTGCTGCTATTACACAATTAGCTATCACTAGGTGGATTTTAAAGTTTTGTCACTGCTGCTTAGTTTTATCCATTGTTTATTGTTACCATTAGTTAAGAAATATCAATTGAAAGGGGCATGCAAGTGATAGTACATACATGTATGTCCTTAAACCGGCGCTCTTTTTTTTTTTTCCTGTAAACGGCTTTTGACGTCACAAAAAGTAGCTGCGACTGGTTACTATGGCATTGAAATCCCTTTACCAGACGTAAAAAACTCGCATTTTTTTGGAGCTGCTAAGTGCCGCTTGCTGGTTGTCAGAGCCACTGCTAGTCAGCAGAATGGCTTCTAGAGAAGCTACCACTACTTGGGGGAAGCTGAGTAATTCCATATTTTGTTAGCTAACATTACAAAAATAACTCCGTCCTTGTTTTCTTTTTTTTTGTAGCTGAGAACATGTTCAAGAGTTACTGGTAATAGAAGTAGTCAGAATGGCTTAATACAGAATTATCACTACTAAGGTAAGAAAATAGTTATGTTACATAGAATCTTTTTTTGTCATCATGAAATAAAAACTTCAGGATATAGCTACATATAGAAATATTGTAGTTTTATGCAACCTAACATGGCAGGCTCCCTCGCCATTTATGCTCAAAACACAGCACTAGTAGTAGTTCGTGTAAAGTAGCAACTTTAAATCTGTGGTATCCTGACCTCGCGTTGCCCCTGTTTTGCCTGCGGTAACAACGCTCTCCAAAATTTGAAAGGAAATTTTTATATTTATTTTCAGCGCATGCCCAGAACGAGTGTTTTAAAAATACCCACCTCCTGGATGTGAACTTTCCAAAGAAATTTTAGTGCATTTCATATGGCTAAGAACCATGATACTAGTCGATTGCACCAACCCGATATGTACCACGGTGGAAGGGTTATTTTGTTAATTATTTTCTTTGGACAGCCCCACCACGAAAATTGAAGTATATTCCCAAACATAGTTATTTAGCTTCGAGCCAAAGTGCAAACGTGGTTGCAATTGAAAATAGAAAAGAGCGTTGCTTTTCTTTAAACTCTGCCATGTCATGCTGTATAACATTGTTATACAGCATGTTAGTCTTGCAATTTAATGGCACTGAAGAGAAATATATAGTGGCCTCATTCAGTGACTTTTATGCATTGTAAAGCGAATGACAAAGTTATCTACCGGCTTGTGACTAAATAGCCGACAAAAGCATTGCTTTAGTAAACGCAATACCAAATGACTGCATGCATTAATGGAACGAGTTAGATACACCTGCGAGTGTCTTGTTCGCTTGCCAATAAATAAGTCGTGGTGGACGTGTTACCACAGATGTCCAGGTATAAAAAAAACTGAATGTGTCTGTGTATTGAGAATAGAGGGGGTTGCGTTCGAAACCAGACGAAACGTCCTAAATCTGCCAAAACCCAACAATGGCTACGCTCCAGTTGCTGTTCTTGAACGGTCTAGCTACAGCAACATCATTGGGGTACGTGCGCACAACTGTGATGAGTGTTTTCTCAAAACAAAACAAAAACAAAAAAAAGGCGTCTCCAGGAACGCCAGCCTCTAGGTAAACCAATCTCTAGGTACGCTTGTCTTTAGAAACGCCAGTCTCGAAGTGAACAATTAGTAGGGAGGAAAATACTTAACTTGCATAAAAATGTCTGATTTCATTTCTGATGTAAATTCAGAGGTTCAAAAGTGTACCAGCACTCAGCCAATACTAGTGGTGCAAGAGAGAGTGAAGGAGCATATGCATTCCGAGAGAAATAGATTGAAGTAAGAATTCCCTAGTAGTGCATAATGATATTTAAACTAATATTCCCTGAATTAAGTATTAGTATAACAAAATCAAATTTATAGAACAATTATTGGTCACGTTTTACTTTAGGTCCTAGGTCCTACATTGAGCGCATCGCGTGCGTCACCTTGTGAGCGCATCGCGTCGCGTCACCTTACAATTGATCGGGTTCAGCTATAGATTGATGGCGTAAAAGTGTAATTAGTGGAATTTCAATGATATTAAGTAAGATATAAGGGTTATATAAAACCAAAATTGGTTGATTAAAGTGGGTATTGTTCCTTTACATGCTCATACATTTAAAAAAAAGGATCATCATTTTTAAACTTTCTTCTCCACAAATATTCAGGTAAGTATGTGTCAAACAAGTCATCACTTGTGTTCATGACACCTCTTTTTCCCATCATGAATTAACCAGACAATTGTTGCCTGCTCACTGTTTGTATAGTTAAAAACTAAATCTCTGAATTTAAGCATAGTTTGTTAGACCTTGTTATAAATAAAAAATTATTCAACAACCACAACAGTAGTCAAGGTGATCGGCGCATATCGGCGCATCTTAGCACGTTCTGAGGGTCTGAGGGGCTGAGCGCGCGAGCGTCTCGATGAGATCGTAAGGTGACGCGACGCGATGCGCTCAATGTGTAGGACCTAAAGTAAAACGTGACCCAATTATTTAAATAGAAATGTAAAATATATAATTTCTCCATAATCGGGTATTATTGTTACCGGAAGCGAGACACTACTGTATTAGATATGAAAAGTGAATCGGTATAATTAGGTTATTAGGAAGGTAAGACAGGCGAGCGAGACAATACGAGCGACGAAATTGTGCATAAGTATAGGTTACACCAGGACATGGAGATCAATAGGGGATTTACACAACTGCAGGCAGAAGGCCCGAGGATAGTCTCGCGCTAAATCCCATATCGACGACCGAATGAAGGGGTGCAATCGACTTGTACCAGGAAACACACAAAAACCAATTTATGTTTGGAGGATTCACTAATTCACCTCCTAGGAGGTGGGTATGAAATTATTTACCGTAAAATTGCACAATCTGATTGGATAGTTTGAGCGTACTTTGGTTCAAGTAGAAGTTACACCAGAACGTGGTGGTCGGTACCTGATTTACATAACCCTGAGAGCTCTATTCTTCAGAGTGGTAGGGAGGGGCAGGAGGGTCTGGCCTAGACTAGGCTCTAGTGCTAAAAGGTAATAGTTATAAACCAACACTGAGGTTTGTATGCCATTTACAAATCCCCAGATACGAGGGCTAAGCCCGAAGTGGCATGGCTTGTGAATCGTAATTCAAACCGATATTTATTGGTTTATAAGTAATAGTTACAAACTAATATTGAGGTGTGTATGCGATTTACAAATCCGAGACACGAGGGCGAAGCCCAAGTTGCTTGGGTTTGTGAATCGCAATACAAACCGATTTTTATTGGTTATAACTAAGTTATAGCCCGTTGATAACAAATAGCTTTATATTATAGCTCTCTCAGGTCATTTTCCCATTACTTTTTAGTGGTTGCTACGAACTATATCAACTCTTTCCCTCTAATACATTTTCCTATGGGAATACCAGGGACTATAATCAGATATTTTATAACTCGACGACTATCGCGGTCGCTCAGGTAATGGGCTATAATAATAGTTATAGCCCGTTACCCGAGCGACCGCGCTTGTCGTTAAGAACTATAAATCTGATACAGTCTGGTATGCTCGTAAGAAAATGTATTAGCGGGGAAAAGTCTGATATAGTTCTTAGCAACCATAATTATGGTGGAAGGCAGATCAAAGCAAAATGGAATAATGAAGAGTTTGGGTACTTTAATACAATTACTAAGATAGCTAACGCTGTACTTTGCTCGTTGTTTATGTTTGGGCTATAAAATAGTTATAAACCAAAATCAATAGGTTTGTATTTCGATTTATAAATCCTCGCCACTCGGGCTGCGCCCTCGTGTCTCGGAGTTTATAAATCGCATACAAACCTCAATTTTGGTTTATAACTATAACTTACGCGCTGCCTTAGAGGGAACTACCGTTGGGTCCCGAAGGTCCCTAGGTTGTAGCGTCCCTGAGCGCAGCGAGGGCGCTACATAGGGCCTGAAGGAGCCTAATAGTGGTAGTTCACCTGGCTGTGCAGCGCCTAAATAATTTAGAAGTAGATACTATTCTTAACAATGGGACATGAAGCGCAATCGGAGGGACACTGTGTCCCTGCCCTCAAGGCAGGGACAATAAGTTAATAGTGTCCCTCTTTGAAGGACCTAATCAATTTAAAGTTCCTCTGTCACAATACAAAAACTAAAGTAGCTATGTTCTAAGTAATAGATACCAATATTGAGGTTTGTATGCAATTTACAAATCCGAGACAAGAGGGCAAGCCCGAGTGACGGGTTTTGTATATAACTATTTTATAGCCCGTTGATAACAATAGCTCTATTTATAGCTCTCTAGGGTAATTAACCCCATTATTTTTAATGGTTGCTAGAAAACTAGCTTTAACATTTTCCCTCTAATACATTTTCATGTGGGAACCAGGTACTATACAGTGAACTCTCTCAACAACGGGCTCCCGAAGAACGGTCAGCCTCTCCACAGCGGTAGTTTTTAGTGGAACGAAACGTTTACAGTACAGTTCCAATAGTTTTAATAGCCTCCGATGAACGGCCACCCCCGAATTCTTAACAACGGCCGGGGATAAAACAACGGCCAGGGATAATTATCCTAGAGCGGTCAAGTAAAATTATTGCTACATAATATGTGACAGGCTCTACAAAAACCAGGAATTTTGGCAAAAGTGCCAAAGCTAGAAGACAATAAGCACACTGAATATGGTCGAATTTCCTGAATTTTGGAATTTTTCACTTATTAAGTACAGTTATTGTTCTATCATTTTGCCGAATTTCAAATCTTAAAAAGTTTGTACCACATCAAGCGCGCCATTGAAAGAAAAATCTTTTTTTTTTAACCTTTTATTTATTCTTAGCGTATACAGAAATTAGCAATACATAAAGCGTGGGAAGTGTGGGAATCCTGTGTGAACAATAGCGAAATTTTCAGGGTTACACAAAAGGTTAGTTACTACAAATAGCAGAACCCTTGGTAAATTACTCACTATTGTTCAAGTGATTCTTACCGTACTTTAGAAAAGCCTATTCTTCTTAGTAAGTGGCACACCAGAATCCATTAATTTTTTACTCACATTTTGAATGTCCATAGTTAAAATCCTTTGTACACTATGTTGTATGGTTCAAATTGAGTAATTTTCAACAATTTTCAATTCTTTAAGTAAATTCCTGGATTTTGCAGAGCCTGTCACATATATATAATAATTGTTCTTAATAGCTAGTTACAAATGTCCAGCAGCAATCAGTGGTTCAAGAGTATCTTTCAATCTTTGTATATACCGTGGTGGACCGTATAAAAGATAAACACAGGGTATTTCCAGTCCATAGCCGCCACCTCTGTTCACTTTTTTACCCTTAACTTCAACAAAAGCCTTGTTGACTTCTCTTCTTAAAAACTGGTACAGAATTGGAGCCATGTATGGGGACATGTCCAACAATTGATCCGTCTTTGATGACTGCTACAGCACTCTTGTCTCTGACATTGGAAGGTTCAGGTTTGGCGAGCAAAATCTGCAAGAAAATCACTAACACAGAGATCATTGTTTGACTATTTTTCACCTCAATAAATCATTCATTGGTCTATTTCTATTATATTATGGATTATCATTGTTGCTTGGCATAATACTCTAAGAACCCCCGAAGAGAGGCAACTCTCTCAACAAAGGTCAAACAATCTGTCCCCAAGACGGTTGTTGTTCGGAGGTTTTACTGTATGGGTTTAGCTGTCCCTAACATTTTTCAAAGCTGGTAGCTTGCATCCGATACTTTCTGTAATATAGTGGATGTATCATCAGTCATGTCATTATTGATTTGTGGTAGTCAGTTGTCAAGTCTGTGCACAGTAAGAACTTTTTAACAATAAACCAGTGAACAGTGAGTAGTGGACTAAAGAGGGTCTCTCCTAGAGAACCCATAATTCTTTGTGATTGCTAAAGATATCACAAAAAGTATCTAAGTTTCTAGAGTTGGGCTAAGGAAGTATGATCATACTAATTACATAAGATTAAATGAGAATTAATTGTGATAACTACTCATTATACTACACTCCTCCCAACTTAAGAGGACTTGTTCTTAATCGTTAGTCAGTGTTTTTTCCACGATCCATATCGATCTGGAGGAACTTGCCGACGAGTCGAACAATGCAGCTGAACACCTGTGGCTTGAGGTGAACATGTAGTTGGAGGTACAGATGACGCTAGGTCCCTTCTGTGGTCTGTGGTCAGTGGCCACCTTGGAATGTGGAACTTCTAGTGGTGTTTCTGAAGAAGAACATGCACTCGTGGCATGTTTTCTTCACCAGTAGAGTCCTGAGCTACACATTCTTGAGCCTCCTGAAATTCAATAGATGTCACAGACATTGGGGGATCCGCTGGTTCCAAGCATTGACGACCTCACATAATGTTCGGATTGTCTTTTCCAGAACTGGTAATGTTCTTTGGTTTCCACTAAATACGACAACGGTCCAAGTCGCTCAATAATAACTCATTCAATCCAGTATGTGCAAATCCAGTCTGCACCTGGTCTTAAATTGCACACCACATGACGTGCTGTCCAACACCATTCTCGATTCTTAGTGCTACTATCATGAGCTTGCTTCTGGAGACTCTGCTTAAAAAAAAATGCATTTTCATAACTTGGCATGAGTAAATCTAGTCTTGTCTGTAGCTCGCGTTGAAGAAATAGTGAGCTAGGAGGTTCTCCAGTTGTAGCATGAGGAGTACTGTGATATAGCAGAAGGAAGTTGCTGAGTTGGTGGGACAGTGATGGTCCATCTGCAACCGTAATCTTCAATGCTTGTTTACTGACTGTACAAATCTCTCAGCCAACACATTGGTAGCTGCATGATAAGGGTGCACTGTGAATGTGCTGAATACCGTTTCCTTTCATAAACTGGGCAAATTCTTCAGAAATGAACTGGGGTTCATTGTCATTCAACAACTGCACTGGTAACCCGTGAGATGTAAAAATCTTTTGCAAACACTTTAATTGTCTCCCCTGCTGTGATTGACTTCATAGGATACACTTCCGGCCATTTAGAATGTGCATCTACCACAATAAACAGCATGGAACCTTGGAAGGGACCCACAAAGTCTACATGAACTCACTCCCAAGGTTTGCTTAGCCATGTCCAGGGCTTCAGTGGAGTTACTGTAGGTACATTCTTGACTGCCAGACACTAGGTACAACTCTTGGCTGTTTCCTGAATGTCTGCATCCAGACCAGGACACCACATATAATTAAGAGCAATTTATTTCATTCTCATCATTCCTGGGTGTTTCCAGTGGAGTTCTTTAATCAACAACTGGAATCGCAATTTCTGAGGAATTACTGTTCTTGTTCCTCATAGCACACATCCTGCTTCACATGAAAGTTCATTTCTTCTCTGATAGAAGCTTTTCAAGTCTACTTCCACTTGTGAGGGCCATCCGAATTTAACAAAGTGGAGAACCTTACTCAGAATTACGCCTTTATAGCAGTGGCTTTCTTGAGGTTTTTTGCTGTCACTGATAAGTTTTCAATTTGTGAAAACGCTACAATCATCACCATGATGACCCAGGTTTTCCACCTTCAAAATGGTAGTCTGGATAAACCACCAGCATTTGCATGCTCTTGAATTGACCAGAACTTTATAGTGTAATGGTAAAATCCAAGTTGAATTCCCCAGTGTTGTAGTCTTGCAGCTGCCATAGCAGGTACACCTTTCTTTGGCCCAAATATAGTCATCAAGGGCTTATGATCAGTTTCCAATGTAAAGTGGCATCCATACAGATACCAATGAAACTTTCAGATTCCGAACATCAAGGACAGTGCCACCTCCTCCATTTGAGAATAATTCTGCTTGGGTTTGGATAATGTTCTGCTTTCGTATGCAATTGGATGCTCTTGACAATATGATATAACCGCTCCTGTGATATAACCGCTCCTATGCCATTATGCAGAGACATCATCAGCCAACACAATTGGTAGTTTCAGGTCATAGTGTACCAAAAATTGAGAAGAGACCAACCGATCCTTGCTTTTTTGAAGGATTCTTCACACTTCTTGGTCCATCTCCACTGAACGCAATTCGGTTACGTTCGATGGGGCTATAGCTTGGGTGATAGCATCAGGTTTATCCTGTAGTGGATGTTATCCTTCTGCATCCAGATGGTGACCCAAATACTCCACACTTTGAGCTAAAAAGATACACTTCTCTTTTCGGGCCTTCACTCCATATTTCTTGAATCTCGTCTAAACTTCAGTCAACTTCTGCATATGTTCTTCTTGCGTCTGGGCTGACAGTAATACATCATCTATGAATCACATCACTACCTCAATCCCTTGTAGGATGGTGTCCATTGTACGTTGAAAAACTGCCGGTGTCGACGAAATCCTGAATGGTAACCTGCATAGCGAAAGTCCTCATTAGTGACTAGCTCCTACGAAGATTCATTGTTCAATTCTTGATATGCATTTGTCAAATCTAATTTGGAGAAATACTTTCCACCAGCTAACGTTAAGAAAAGTTCCTGTGCCATGGGTAAGGATACTGATTGACATCAGTGACAGCATTCACCATTATGCAATAATCCCCACATAACCGCACACTCCCATTTTTCTTGGGAACTACTACCACCACTGGGTTACCCAGTCACTGTGCTCAACTAGGTAAAGAACACCTTCTCTCTCTAATCTTTTAGTTCTTTATCAACTGCTTCTCATATGGAAGTGGTCATGCACGACAAAACTTGGGTTTATTTTACTGCTCACTTCAATTCAACTGGGTGAATAGTACCAAGAGCATCAAAAAATACTTCTTGATATTGTTCCAATAACTCATCTACTTTACTTCCAACTATTAACAACATTTACAACCTGTTTCCTATCTAATTGATAATGCTGCAACCAATTTCTCCCAAACGGACAGGAGCCGTCTCACTTGACAACTATTATTGCTAAATCTGAACATTTCTGATCATTATATTGAACAGTAACAGGTAATTCACCAAAGAGACTCTTTTACTTCCCCACTATATGTTTGAGGGTAACTGTGGAAAGTTGTAACTTGGACTAAGGAAAATTGATTTTAAGCATTTCCTCTGGGAGGATTAAATCAGTTGGGGTTAAGACGAACTATGGGGAACTAATGCAACGCATGCGTGTCTAAGGTTATATACCGAAGGACACGCATGCGCAGGAAATAATGAAAATGGTCAACCGGAAATCCGGGGCACAAATAAACTGACAAGCGTATACATATTTGAAATAACTCACACTGCTAATAATAAAATGTTCTGGATGATACACACATAAAATGTTCTGAAGTTCTATCTTTGTCTTCTCACTCTTCTTCTCTACTTCTGGTCTCTGTCTTTCTCTATATTTCTGTCCCTGTCTCCATTCTCTCTCATCACTCCGCCCACATCTATAATAGTCTCATGTATCATAAAATTATAATTCAGATTGCCTACATAAATAGCTAGTATCAGAATCACTAAACTGTTGTCTGTGACATACATTCATCATGATCCACGCAGACATAATATGGGCCTCTAAAACCACCTGCTTTGGTACCATATTGTCCAAGGAAATCACATACTTACCTTCCATAGAGTAGACATTGATAATTCCATTACTAGCATCTATAATGTACACAGTTGAACAAACCACTCAGATATCCCTAAGAATATTAAATTTTGGTAAGTCAAGTATGTATGTTTTGTGGTGTTTCAGTGAGGGAGGGTCCACATAGAACTGCTGTGGGGAAACTGGTTGAATTGTATGTGACAGTGTATTTAGACAGTGCTAGTCAATCACACTTTAGACACACACATTGTGATATCTTTCTAACTTTCTCTGAAATTAGAGATTTCAAGTTTGTTTTGCTACTTACTACTATCCTTGATTATTACAGTTTAAACCACTAGTCATAAATGTTTAAAAAAAAAAAAGCTAAAGTGGTTGATCACAGGTCATCATGGAAACAGCAATTTATCATAGAGTCATAGGGGATACTTCCTGGTGTGTATAAGAGCATCATAGCTTGAGGTGTTGCTGGTATCACCAAACATATTTATAGCATTACCAGCTACAGCACCATTTCTATCCGTTACTATATATGTTTCACTGATAATGGCTAGCTGAATAGCAGCCGTCTATACCTAGTCAAACTTATATAATTATACAGGAAATACATACTACTATGTTCTCTGACAATATAAGACTTGCAGCATGCATAGCATACACTATCATCGGTGTGTTTGGTGTCCCTAAATTCAGCGTTTGCAGTTAAAATTGCTGGAGTAGTTCATGTCCAGTGGCGGAAAGGAGACTTAAAGCAGCCGCTGCTACCAGAGCTCTATATCCTCAATCTATCTACGAATGTCACACTGTAACCTGGTAACATGATAGATGGATTATAAGAGACTTGATAATATTGAAATTTTTGACAGAACTGAGTAAAATTGTTGATACAAGTTTGAATATATGCATAGTGATGAGTACAAAGGTGTTTCTTCAGGCATTGTCATTATATAGTATTACTATTGCCTTTCATGAGTAATGGGATTAGCACTTCGACTTGTTGGCGATTTTAGTATCTACACTTACAAGTAAACTATTGTTCTATTGAACTGGTTGCACACATTGAATTCGGTAATAGAATATTAATATGTAAAAAATACCAATATAGCTGGAAAAAGAGAGACAGAATTAAGGGTGCTGGCACACCGGATAGTATCCGCCCACGCAAACTCATTAGCTAAACCAATTATGTTGCTATGGCCCAAGTTTATATACTTTCTATTCTTTGCTGCCTGCTCTATACAGCGGACTGTGAAGTGAACCCTTCCAGAAGCAAGCTTACCTGAAATTGGACTCCTATGGCAAGAAACACGGAAGGCATGAGCCCTCCAATTTCACACCCTACAGAGGGAGCTACAGTTGGCAGTTCAAGGCTACAGAGCACCTTGGAGCTCAAGCCCGACAAATTTACAGAAGCTTTTTCCGATTCACAATTTACTTTTCTAATTATGCACTGCAGTAGTTCTTCATGACAAACTTTGACGCTTTACTTCCGTTGTGTACCTTTATTACGTAATCTCTCTCTGTAACTTTATTTGTTGTAGGCTTGTGTAACTCTGTTCCAAATTTAGAACGACTCTGATACGTCATTCTGTAGTTTTGGCAAGAAATAGCTTGCAGAAGCTATAAGTAATGGTACGCATACTATATTCCATAACAGCCCCGCCCTTTCGGGCGGTTAAGGAATACGCGCATTTTGCTGTCAATGAAATCTTTCGTTATTGAGTGGCTCTGAGAAGAGCCGGTTTGGAAAAAATAAATAAAGCACGGTATAACAACGAATGGGAGAAGGCGGCGAACATCTGGGGCAGCAGACTCAACGGGAACTGAGCGCCTTGAACAGCTTCTCGCCGAGCGGCTTGCTTCTGACTCCCCTCTTCTTCAGGCCCTCATGAAAGTCGTCCTTAGTACAGCTGGTTCGGTGGAGAAGTGATAGGCTCTGGTAGTCGAAGCCCTCAGTAACCAGCTTCTTGGCTTGTGTTGGTGTGACACTGGGTTTTCCTAAGGACCTGGTGAGTGCTGCTGCTTTGATAAACAGAGTCTTTTGGGAAAGCCACTTCTTCAGTTGCATCTGAGGAGTCAGAATGGAGAGTTCCTTCAAACAGCCACTCAGTGATGGATGCAGCAAAACTCTCTCAAGTGCCAGTACATCGGGAAGAGCTCTGTGCGCACCTAAGGTAAAAACAACAGTGATAGCAATAACAATAACATAATAATAATAATATTAGTATTTTTATTAATAGTTGTAGTAATAGTAGTAGTAGTAATGACAGTAGTAGTAATAATAATGATAAAAATGATAATAATAATGATAATATTGCCCCCCCCCCCCCCCCCCCCCCCCCCCCCAGCACTCTCCATGATAACAATAGTCCCAGACGGACCTGCGCTGAGGGGCACAGACAGACCTGTGTGGAGGAGCACAGGTGGACCTGCACTGAGGGGCACAGACAGACCTGCGCTGAGGGGCACAGATGGACCTTCACTGAGGGGCACAGACGGACCTGCGCTGGGGGGCACAGACGGACCTGCGCTGGGGGGCACAGACGGACCTGCATTGGGGGGCACAGACGGACCTGCGCTGGGGGGCACAGACGGTACTGCGCTGGAGGGCACAGACAGATTTCTGTCACCTCCATCATGACTAACCAACTCGGGACCTGTACAATATTATAGATGAGACTGTACATCAGATTTATCAACCAAAAAACATGTAATTTTTTGCTGCGAAAAAAAATGAATAAATTTTAGACTAAAAACAAAAATATTTATTATGATATTATACAGCCATGCACCATTCTTTTTTATGTGCCATACACTACATTATTAAGTATATATATTTAGAATGATTCAAAACATGGCTGTTGACAGATTGTATTCTGTAACTATGTTCAAAATATCAATGTTATCATGTTTTGCTATAGGTACCACCTCTACTGGAGTAGCATATTTTCTTCTGCCTTGCTGCAGAAAGCTGTTGCTTCCTCTTTGCGCCTGTTCTGCTAGCCATACCAACCACAATTAGATACAGGCCACGAGCCTCTGCTTTGATAACGCAATAAAAGCCACGAGATCGCCAACTATAATTTTCGAGGTTGTAGGCGGGATTGTGTGCGCACGTTTCTTTAAGCCCAACCACAGGCTACAACTCCGCGGTTTGGCAGCTCAATTGGGTCAATTAACAGTGCACGCGCGTTGCTATGTGCCAGCACCCTTAAGGATTGTATATGAATATTTATGTTCAGAAGAGGGAAGGAATCTTGATTAGACAAGCCACTTGAATTAATTTCCTACTCTTAAACCCCAGCTATACCTGGGCCATTGTTCATTCAGTGAAACTGAAGATGATCCTGGGACTGAAACGTTTTCTTTCCAAGAAAGTTCATGCTATATCAAGATAAACAACCTCCTAACTAAAGTAAATTACTGCGCTTAAGCTTCTAGACCAGCTTGTGTCATTATGGAATGGGACAAATGACCTAAAAAAAATCCTTACTTTATAGTGTCTTGTTCCTTGCCAGTTCACAAGTCTAATTTTGTGATCACTACGTCGCAACGCGTGCGCAGAGTGACGAGTATTGGCTCTCAGAAACAGCGTCTCTAGAAACGCTGGTATCTAGAAACGCCAGTCTCGAAGTGAAAAATTAGTGGGAGTATACATTTGGCTTGTATATAAAAATGTCTGATTTTATATCCAATGTAAATTTAGAGGTGCAAAAGTTGACCAACACTGAAACAATAAAAGAGGTGCAAAGGAAAGGCAAAGAGCATATGCTTTCTGAGAGAAGTAAATTGAAGTAAGAATTATCTGGTAGTTCATATCGATATTTAAGCTAATATTCCCAAAGACTAAATATTCTTAAAACAAAATCAAACACATAAAATAGTTATTGAAATGGAAATGTAAAAGAATAGGGAGCGTTGGAAGCGGGCGAGTAAGCATTAGGGTGTAGACCATTAAAAATTGGGTATAATACTATGCTAGAAAATAGGGAGCGTTGGAAGCGGGTGAGTAAGCATTAGGGTGTAGACCATTAAAAATTGGGTATAATACTATGCTAGAAAATAGGGAGCGTTGGAAGCGGGTGAGTAAGCATTAGGGTGTAGACCATTAAAAATTGGGTATAATACTATGCGCTAGCGAGTGATCGAAACGAGTGAGAAGCTTTAAAAATTCGGGCATAATTTTGATACTAGGAGAGCGAGCCAAAGGAGCGAGACATAATGGACGAGGAACAATTGAAAATTGGGTACAGGTGTAGGTTATACCGCCTCGTGGAGGTCGGGCTGGGCGTTGTAAGGTAGCTGCAAATTAAAAGAAACGTATAGAAGCAAATTTAATTGGACTTTTCATTCATTCACTTCCTAGGAGGTGAATATAAAAGAAACTTCAATAGGACTGTTTAAACTAGCCAAGGTACAAGTATAGGTTGGACAACTGTATGGAGATTTGTACAATTTACACAAAGGCCAAAGGATAGTACAAGTCCCATTTGGACCGAAAGGATCGATGCAACTCAATTGTACCATTGCTCTTAGAAAAGCACAAAAACCTTTTTTTTAATTGTAGGTTTCATTTATTTACTTTCTAAGAGGTTGTCAAGGCCCACCAGTAGTCAGAATGCCTTAATATTACCACTACTGGGGGAAGCTGAGGTAAGTGCATAATTCCATATTTGTTAGCTAAAATTACAAAAATAATTGTGCCATTCATTTTTGTACCTGAAAACTTGTTGTCAAGGGTGACTGGTAAATTAAGATAGTCAGAATGGCTTCATTTGATAAAACAGAAGTTACCACTACTCAAGAATATGAGGTAAGATGGTAATTTTGAATTTGATTGCTAAAATTGAGTGGTGTTTTGTTTTTGTAGCTTTGAGTTTGTTGTCTATAATTACCAGTAATTTAGATAGTCAGAATGGCTTCAATTTGATACTACAGAAGTTACCAATACTATTGGTTGTCTGAATTACAAAAATAACACTGGCTTTTTTTATTTTATTTTTTGTATTTGAGAGCTTGTTTAAGAGGTACTGGTAATCGAGGTAGTCAGAATGGCTTAAGTTCTATACTACAGAAGTTAGGTGAGAGAGCAGATTTGTATTTGTTTGCTAAAATTAATGGTCCAGTTGTGTGAAAGTACAACTACTACTTAGAACATCACAATGAAAATGTTTAAATAATGTGACTTTGATGTTGTTGCTTTTTTTTTTTTCAATTCAAACAGTTGTAGGGAGCGGTTACTATGGCATTGAATGCCTTTACCGTATAATTACGTAATTTAAAAACTTGACTCTAGCTTGAGTGGTAGAAGTAAAAAATAATCGTTTAACAATAGTGTAGTTTTAGGCTCGCGCGCCATTAGTGCTTAGGCACATCACTAATTTGTATACCTAATCGGCCTACTGAGTGCCTTTGCACAGAAAATGTACTGAATTGGAAAGTATCGTATGGCCCGCAATATTCCGCAGTAAAGGCGAAGTCCGGAGTTATTGCACTGGGTTATGGGTTGGGTTATGGCGTCCCCCTAGCTTTATTTTTACGCTTATCGCGTACCCTTAGCACCAAGGTACCATACTCTCAAGTCAGATAATGTTTTCTTTTGAGTATTACAGTTTTTTTGCTCTTCTAAAAATGTGTGTTCGCTCTCAATGCTAGATTGTGGTAATTCTTGCCTTTTACATTCCCTTTCTACTGCACCTGAATATTAGAGAAAAGATTGTCAGTGACTTCATCAGAAGGGAAATTCAAGAAAACTTTTTGGCAGCATTCCTTATATTAGCCACTCCCTTTCTATGCCATTCGCTTGATCAGTACACTATATATTGATTAATCATTGGATACTGCAGGAATATGACTCCTCTGTCAGTGGCATTTACACCTTCACCACAGCAGACTAGTGATATTCAGGTATTCAATGATTAACCTATAATATAAAAAATGTAATTTTGAGAAGCATGCAAGCCAGGTTACTCATAACCCTTTACCAATTAATAAAAGTGGGGAGGGTCCACTCCCAGCCCACTCAGTGGCCATGAATTTGATGTGATGCTGCCACTAGGTAATCTGTACATTACTATGGCATTTACCAGACTGATTCAAATCTGCCAAGTTTTTAGTGAATATGGCTAATACAACTACAGAAGTAGTTGGAGAAGCCACTTTCTTCAAGATACATTTGTGAATGAATAACTGACTGACTTCTAAATCAAAACAACAAAATGAACTTAATGCCTGCTGAGTGCCAATGCCCCATCTACCAAACAAGGGCTTCCCTTTCAAAGCCAAAGCATCGCTATGCATTGATTGGAGGTTTTCCAGTAGAGAGGGTGTAGCTCCTTAACATGTTCCTCTCCACTTTCTAGTGCCAATCATATGGTGTAACCCAACAGAGTAATAGGTGTGCATGGGTGAGCTATTGTTTTGGTCTTCTTGTCGTCACTCCTGTCTTCTGCTGTTAGGATGTACTTTCATAGATTGTACTGCCATTCACCCAAACTCTCAGGAGGCCCACCTCTCAGGAGGAAGTCTGCTTCCTTGTAACTTCTCTTTCCCTTATGCATCATTAGGTCCATTTCTGCCACTAAACCTCATAGTAACCCTCTCTGTATACCTGCTGAGAGTTTATTTTATAGAGGAAGCTGTGTTTTATCAGTAATAGCTCTCAACACCAGCCATTAAGAGTGGACTAAGTTTTAAATGACAAGTAATTGATAATAATAAATTAAAACACAAGCCCATAAGTGTTCATGTGTTTTAATACATTCATTAATTATTTTCTCCACTCCAGCAAAATGGCATTAATTTTGTAATTTACATAGCTAATAAAGAATTTACTTCCCACATTGCAACTGTTACAGAAAAATCACTATGCTTTGCTATTATTTTTAGTATTATTTTCGTACATTTTTAGATCAATAGCAAGTGAAATGTACAGTCTAAAAGCTAAACAGCCTACATTTAACAAGAACTTACCAGTGGAGAAGGATATAAGTCAAATGATTGAAGAGACCAATGCAGGTTCTTAATTGTATACAAATTATTTGCTAATTTTTTATGATCATTATACTTTTCCCTGGTTATTTACCAATGTGTTTTACTTGTAGTCTCACATAGCCAGACCCTTTCTTTACCCACCACTATACTAGAAAGGAATAAGGTAGCTACAGTACTTAGTACCAGTTCAAAAGGAATGTAATTAGTAAAACTTAAGCCAACATAACAGTACTGCACACATAAATTTACTACCATTGAACAACACATTATATAGCTGTATTAAACTTTCAAATGCACAATTTGCCAAGAGCCAAATGTATGTATGTAGTTATACAAAATGGCTGATAAAACTATTGCATAAATATTTCTTCATACTGCTGTCACAAAATCTTGTTATGCTTTTTGTACCATCAAAAAAAGCATGGTTTTTCTTATATATTCTAAAAAAAATTTTTTATAAATACATACCATACTAGCCATATAATTGGCCCTTCCAAGGAAATCTTGGGACCGCAAAAAGTGCTATGATTGTGGTAAGCTAAAATTATTTTCAATTATTACTAGAATCACAACTTATATATACCCAAGGAATTTGAACCGCAACTATGCACTTGCCACCAGACCCTTTCCCAGTGTATAGAGTCTTGCTTTTGAGACTATTTTTCAAAAAATTAGTGACTGCTTTACTCAACTCCTTCTATCAATCTTTTGTTCTTGAGTGTGGGACTAGTCGGGGTAGGTAGCTCTTTCCCGCTGCCACCAGAGAGGGGCTTGCTCAATGGACTGAGCTGAGTATGGAGGCCTGCTGCTAACGCTCTACCCTCCTTAGTTAGGCGGCCCTAAGCCTAGTCCTAGTAGGATTGTAGAAGTGTTTGATACAGAGGTTAATCTATCTCAACAAAATCTGGCAATGCACAACTCTGAGTTGCATGAGGCAAGGCCAAGGTATATAAAACCATGCCACACACACTCTTACAAAAGTGATGTTAATTAAGCTATACAAAACTGAAGTTACTAATAGGTTCATGAATGAAGTGTAACTTGATGATTAAATACTTGTTGATTATGCGCACACATACACACACAACTAAGTCTATTGTTCTCTTCTGTGTTGAGGACACCTCCTGATTTAAGGGGCACCTCTGGCTTGCTCAGGTTGGTGGGTGTTCCCACATCCCCCCATGCTCAGATTCGTGCCCGGGCTCGAATGGAAACCAGGAACGACCACAGCTGCTTCATCCTCATCTGGCCAGGCTTGTCTGCTTAGGCCGTCAGCATTATCATTGTCGGGGCCAGGCCTGTAAATAATATCAAAACTATATTCCATCAATTTTAAAGCAAATCCCTGCAAACGTCTGTTGAGGACCCTAGACTTCATGAGAGAGGTCAGGGCCATGTGGTCCGTCACAACTGTGAAGTGGCGTCCATATAAGTATGGTAAAAAATGAGTTACAGCCTTCACTACTGCCAGTGCCTCAAGTTCAGTAGCTGAATAGCGCACCTCTGCTCCCCTCAGTTGTTTGCTGTAGAAAGCCACTGGTACTTCACGATCATCCCTAATAATGTTTAAAACAGCACCCACACCGCGACCACTTGCATCGGTGTGTAACACAAAAACATCCGAAGACACAGGAACATTTAAAACAGAAAATTCACACAATGATACACATAACTTACGAAAAGCTTCTACCATCTCCGGAGTCCACACAACTTTGCCAGGTGCCTTTGAGGATGTGGATGGGGTGAGCAATGCAGCATATTCACCAAAGTGTTGTATGAACCGTCGGTAATAGCCCACTGTCCCCAGGAAAGCTCTCAGATCTCTCCTGGTCACTGGTCGTATGAAATTTTTCATTGCCTCTATTCTCGATTCTGGCACTGCGACCTTTCCTCCACCAATAAAATGACCCAAGAATTCAACTTTACTCTTTCCCCACACACATTTTTCTTTCTTCAACTTCAAACCTCTACACCTTATAGCATTCAACACCTTCCTACAATGGCTCACATGATCTTCCACCAGCTCCGAAAAAATCAGAATGTCGTCAATATAAACAACGGCAAAATCAACACACTCTCTGAGGACCTTTGACATGATCTTCTGAAAGATCGCCGGAGCATTCTTCAGCCCGAATGGCAACACATTGAACTTGTATGTACCCCAAGGGGTTACAAAGGAAGTGATATCTTTGGATGCATCTTGCAGAGGGATTTGATAATATCCCTTGCATAAATCAAGCTTTGAAAGAACCTTCGCTCTTCCAACCTTACCAAGCAAATCATCAATATGGGGTATCGGATATTGTAACTGGTCAGTAACAGCATTCAGCCCTCTGTAATCAATGCACACACGTACACTGCCGTCAGGTTTTGTAACTGGCACTATTGGGGCTCCCCAGGGTGAGTCCGATTCCTCCACCCAACCATCTTCAACTAACTGCTCTACTGCTTGCTTCACCTTGTCTTTTAATGCCTCAGGGACCCTGTAAGGTTTGTGCGATACAGGTTTCACGTCCTTCTGCACAGCAATAGGCACTGCTTCCCCATTATACCTGCCAACTGTACCATCCAACAAATCGCTATACTCGTCCAACATTTCTACTACTTCCACTTGCACTAACCCATCGACATCCCCACTCAACATAACCTTTGAATCATCTAAACCAGCATCATCTGCCATCACTGTCACACCATTAATATGAACTGGTCTCTCAAAATACTTCTTAGCAGAGTTGATATGAATAGTTTTACACTTCTTAGTAACTATGTCCTTCACTCTATAATTTACTCTGCTCACTGCCTTGTCCACCACATATGGACCATCCCATGAATCACTAAACTTGTCTGCCTTACCAGGGATTCTCACCCAAATCTTGTCCCCAACTTCCAAACTTCTCTCAACCTTCCCATCATCATAAAATTCTTTCCTCTTCTGACTTTCTTTCAATCCAGTCTCAACAGCACTATCTCTCATCATCTCCAACCTGTCCACTAACATCTCAGCCCACTCACTCACATTCAACTTTCTATTCTCCCTGTCCATCCAGCCACTGTATATCACATCAAGAGGAGTCCTCATGTTCCTACCCCAAACTAATTCATATGGGCTAAACCCTGTAGATCTGGACGGCATCTGTCTGAGCGCAAACAGAGCAAATGGGAGTTGCTCTACCCAGTCCTTCCCTTGTGCATGAGCTTTCCTGAGCATATTCTCTAATGTGCTGTGCATGCGTTCTATTGCACCATTACATTGTGGGTGATACGGGGTGGTATGCTTCAATTCTATACCGAGTAAGCTCGTGAGTTCTTTCATTAGCTTTCCACTAAACTGAGAGCCGTTATCGGAAAGGACCTGAAATGGCAGGCCAGTTCTACCAAAAACTCCTACAAGAGCTTCAGCTACTGCTCTGGCAGTTATGCTTTTCAGTGGCACTATATCAGGCCATCTCGTTGCAAGACACATTGTAGTTAGCAAATACTGAAACTTTCCTTTCGCCATCGGTAAGGGTCCTACTAGATCAATCGCTATGACCTCAAATGGTTCGCTCAGAATTGGTCGTTCAATCATAGGTACTTGTGCTTGACCTCTTTTGTTAGATTTCTGGCATATCTCGCATGACTTACAGTAGGACTCAACATCTGCACAGATGTTGGGCCATGTGAACCTTCTCTGGATACTTTGCTTGACTTTCCGGAAACCTAAATGTCCAGACTTGTCGTGAGCTATCTTGCACAGTAACACTCTTCTAGCTTTCGGCACAACAATCCTACTAACTTCACCCAAATGTTTGTCATGGATACAATGTAGAAGCAAACCCTTATCCCACTTGTATCCTCTCTCCTTTCTGCAAGCAAGTCTCCTGCAGCATGCTAATGAGCTATCATTCTCCACCTCTACTGCTAACTTTTGTCTATCCTCACCTTCACCCACACAATCTAAATCAATCTGAATCTCCACATCATCACACTCTTTCTCCACACTCCCATCTTTTGCTATAAGACCATCCTCATCATGTACTACCTCCCTTTCAGGTTCCACAACATTTACAGGCTTATCTCTGTCATCATAACCACTATCATCACTATACATAACTATTTCTGTCACTATAGCATTCTCATTTTCAAGAATTCCATCCTCTTCTCTACTTTCCTGTTCTTCTTTCGTTTTCATGGCTCTTGTCTGAACCATGCACTGCTTATTCACCTTGTGTTGTTTGTCAAACTCCCGTACCAATAGGGACATTCTTTGTTTATCCACTAAACTCAACTTTAACAATCCTTTCTCACCAAGGTGGTCACTAACAGCAGCTCTTTCTAGATACTTATTCCCACCTACTTCAATGGGAACTAGTGCGACTTTCCTTGTTCTGTCCATCAATCCCTCAAAATCAGTCAATTCTACCGTCTCACCAGTGTACCACATATCTGCCACATACTTAGAAGGGATGACAGACATGTCTGCTCCTGAATCTAGGATTACCACTAGCTTGCATCCACTCACCTCAATTTCCAATTCATTCTCCTTCCTCTCTTCCAGCACAGACACCACGTTATTTTTCTTCCATGGCTTATCCTTAGCCTTCTCCTTTTCCTTGGTCTGAAGTGTCGTCTTCATTGGACAGTCTGAGCTGACGTGTCCTGGTTGCTGACACAGATAGCAGGTTGGTGTAGGTCGCTGTGACGTCTTCCACATTCCCGACCAACAGTCTGACGTTTTGTGGCCCACCTTACCACACTTCTCACAAGTAGGCTTGTCTTGTCCATACTTGTACCTACTCTGGTAATGCTGATCCTTTCTTGGAGCAAACTGCGAGTATTTGTGAGATGATTTGTCCACACTCACTAGTGTACCATGGATTTCATAACATCTGTAGACTGCCATTGTCAGCTCATCTATGCTTTCTAAGTCTCTATTCGCTATGGATGTGATCAACTGGGGAGTACCAATGTTGTGTAGGAAGGCCAACATCCAGGCACACACTACCTCCTCACTGTAATTTCCATTTGTCATCACGCGTTCAACTAGTGATCTGGTATGAGTAACAAGTTCAACTCCAGACAACTTTGCCAGTGCTTCGCAGTCTGGTCTCATAAAGGATCGAGCAGCACTGGACGGGGTGAGTCCAGCGACGGCAAATAACCTCTTCTTCACCTCACCAAAGGGTGTATCACACTCAAACTCTGTGTTTTGGAGAGCAATTGCCATTTGTCCAGACAGAATGTCCGGCAGTCTGGCCACCTTTGTCTTCTCATCCACTTCCAGGGAGTCCAACAGCCTCGAAAAATTTTGAAGCTGTGCTGGCAACAATGAAGCTGATGTGATCTTGGGGAATGTACGTATAGCTTGGTTCAGCCTCTCATTTGCACCCCTGTCTCTCTCTTTCTCTTTCTTCCATTCAATGTCTGCCATAAACTGGGCCTTCATCCTGGCTATATCTTCCTCTCTCTGCTGGAGTTGTCTGGCTACATCCTCCTCCCTTGCCTTTCTCCAAGCAGCAGCCTGCAACGCAGCATTCTCTTGCTGATTTTTTAAGAGCTCAAACATTGCTCCCAACAGTGCTTCGGGGCCGTTCTCATTCTCTCTTGGCCGATAGTCAATCGTATCTACTTCCGGGCATCCAAGCATTACCGGATTTGACGCTACCGCCTCTCTCCCTTGTTCGTCTGAATCCATCGCTAGCATGGCTCTTGTCGGAGGGTCCTGTCTTAAATTATACTTGCAGGACGAGGGCGCTCTATTCTTGGGTTTCTCTTTGCTCATTCCTCAGGCACCCAGCTCCGTTGCGCAGATCCGGATCCGGCGTCCGCCTGCACAAAACAAAAAAAAACAAAAAAAACACAAGATGATAAATACTGAATGATGATAAGTTTTACAACAGTTTCGGCTGTGATTATATCCTTCGTAAACTATCCACCGTTGACTCCACTCTGTGGGACACGTGGTAATTCTTCCTACTAGAACCTCCGTTTCTCGGGGCAGGTAAGATATTCAGACTCAGGGTCTTCTTTACGACTCCAACTCTTCCGATTGGCGTGGAGTAGGTTCACCACCGCTGGCACCAGGTGTGGGACTAGTCGGGGTAGGTAGCTCTTTCCCGCTGCCACCAGAGAGGGGCTTGCTCAATGGACTGAGCTGAGTATGGAGGCCTGCTGCTAACGCTCTACCCTCCTTAGTTAGGCGGC